>Ga0315316_10000188_pt1 | contig 36906 bp, 26 predicted proteins | sample M160m3416metaG_FD_203702 | JGI IMG/M metagenome (GOLD analysis project Ga0315316, IMG submission 203702) | Ammonia-oxidizing marine archaeal communities from Monterey Bay, California, United States - M1 60m 3416 | ecosystem: Environmental > Aquatic > Marine > Intertidal zone | place: USA... | reverse complement strand
GGGGGCCGTGCTCTCTCCCTCCGACGAGATCCTGATTCTCGCCCCCTTCTGGCCGTTGATTCGGGGGATCGCCCAGAGTTTTCGGGCCAAGCCCGTCGAGGTGCCTTTCTACGATCGCGTGGCCAGCGCGAACGAGGCGGTCGCGGCGGTGGGCGAGCGGCTCGGTCCGCGCAGTCGTGCGCTCTACGTCTCGACGCCCTCCAATCCGACCGGCCGGGTGATTCCGGCGGATTGGCTGGAGGCCCTGGCCCGCTTCGCTCGCGAGCACGACCTGTGGATCTTTTCGGACGAGGTCTACGAGGATTACCACTATGCGGGCGGTGGCGCTGCGCACGTTTCGATCGGCGCTTTTGCGCCCGAGCGGACGATCTCGGTCTACTCGTTCTCGAAGAGCTATGCGATGGCGGGCCAGCGGGTCGGGTATCTCGCCGGACCGGAGAGGGTACTGGTCGAGGCGCGCAAGATCGGGACACACGTCTACTACCACGCGCCGGTCGTGGGTCAGCGCACGGCGCTCGCGGCGCTCGAGGGTGGGGCGGACTGGATCGCCGCCGCGCACGCCGAGGATCGTGAGATCGGGCGCGAGGTGGCGGGTCTGCTCGGCGAGCCCGCTCCGGAGGGCGGGACCTTCCTCTTCCTGGACGTCCGAGCGCGGATCGACGCGCGGGGGCTGGGGGGGGTGCTCGAGGATTGTTTCGAGCAGGGCGTGCTCGTCGCGCCCGGCTCGAGCTGTGGACGGGACTACGCCGAGTGGATTCGGCTGAGTTATACGGCGGCGCCGCCTGAGGCGGTTCGAGAGGCGGCGCGACGGCTCGTTGGGGTGTTGGGTCGGGGCTGAGGTTTCCTCCCGTGAGGGAGGCGCGAGAGGAGCGGTGGATGAGATGGGTCGTGCTCGGATGCGTATGGGGGCTGGCGACGGGCTGTCTCGGTGGGCCACGGGCGCTTCCGGCCTGCGATGCCTGGGCGAACCAGGGCGCGGTCTGCGGATTCATGAACCCGGAGGACCTTGCGCCCTTGCCCCTGCCCGGATGGATTCTGGTCAGCGAGATGACGACGCCGGGCCCCCGACCGGAGGGCGCGGCCTTTGTTTCGGGGCGTCTCAGCGCGCTGCGGGTGTCTCGGGACGGGACGCCCCCTGAACGTCGGGTGCTCTTCCCGGTCGAGTGGGACGAGGCCCCGCCGCGCGATACGCGCTGGGGGGACCCGGATTGCCCGGGGCCGCCGACCGGCCGTGATTTCGAGCCCCACGGCGTCGACGTGGGCGTCGGGCCCGGTGGGCTCCCGGCCGTTGCGGTGGTGACCCACGGAGCGCGGGAGGGGGTCGACCTCTTTGCGCTCGAGATCGCGGAGGGCGTGCCGGCCCTGGCCTGGCGAGGCTGCGTCGCGATGCCCGAGGCTCGCTCCGCGAATGACGTCGCGCTGCTGGCAGAGGGCGCCTTCGTCGTGACCGACATGACGCGACGGATCGAGGGGACGGGCCCCGCGGCGATCTGGACCTTGCTGCGGGTCGGATTCGGCGCGCAGACGGGCCGCGTGTTGCGTTGGGCGCCCGGCGAGGGGCTCGAAGAAGTCCCCGGCAGCCAGGGCAGCGCACCCAACGGCATCGCCGCGAGCGCGGATGGTCGCTCGATCTATTTCGCCGAATGGGGGGGCGAGCGGGTGCGGCGGCTGCGCTTCGGAGCGCCGGGGGCCGCTCCTGAGCGCGTCGAGGCGCCGATCCAGGGCAGCCCGGACAACCTCACCTGGACCCCGGACGGCCGTCTCCTGGTGGCGGCCCAGCAGGGAGGGCCGCTGCAGGCGCTCCGCTGCATGTCGCTCGGACCCGCAGGCTGTGATCTCGGCTACTCGGTCAGCATCCTCGATCCGGAGACGATGCAGGCGGAGGTCATCCTGACGGGCCGAGGCGCTGCGAGCGTTGCGCTCGACCGGGGGGATGAGTTCTTGATCGGGGTCTTCAGTGGAGATTCGATCGAACGCAGGCGCCCCGGAGAGTAGTTGTGGCGCTCGTGGAGAAGCCGGCTGAGCGATCGAGTATGCTCGCGCCGCAGCGCCGATTCGGCGTGTAGACGAGCAAAAGGAGCGCCCCCATGTCGATCGATGTCCTGAAAAATGCGCCGCAGACGCCAGCGCGCCGTGCCAGCGTGCTTTCGATGGAGCGGTCGATGGCCGGGGATGCCGAGGGTTGGCTCGACCTCTTCGCCGAGGACGCGGTCATCCAGGATCCCTACGGACCCTCGCCCATGGATCCAGCGGGGAAGGGCCACGTGGGCAAGGCCGCGATTGCCGAGTTCTGCGCCGCCTATATCCAACCGGATCGCATCCGCTTCGAGATCCGTCAGACCCTGAACGGAGGGGGGGCCTGCGTGAACGTCGGCACGATCTTCACCAAGGGGCCCGATGGACAGGTGGGCTGGAACGAGATCATCAATATTTACGAGGTGAACGAGGCGGGCAAGATCAGCCTGTTGCGTTCCTACTGGGACTTCGAAGCGAATCAGAAGTCGATGTTCTAGGGCAGGGCGAGCCGCTCGATGCTTTTCGTCGAACGCAGCAACCGTACGGAGATTCTGCTCGAGGACCTCTCGCGTCGCCTGATGGAGGGCAAGAGGGATCCCCTCGTGCCGGCCTCGGTCGTGGTGCAGGGGCCCGGAATGGAGCGCTGGCTGGCGCAGTCCATCGCCCGGCGCATCGGGGTATGCGCCAACGTTGATTTCCTTTTTCCGCAGGCGCTCCTGGACCGGGCCTTCGAGGAGATGGGGGGGCCGCGGGCCGAACTGGGCCGGCCTTGGGAACTCGGGCGGTTGGTCTGGTCCGTCGCCCGTGAACTCGCGGCCCATCGCGGTGACCCCGACTTCGCTCCGCTCGAGCTTCACCTGGAAGCACCCGATGGTGCATGGCGCCTCGTGCAACTGGCGAGGCAGATCGCGATTCTCCTCGATCGCTACGCGACGTTTCGACCCGAGTGGTTGCGGCAATGGCGGATGGGCCGCGCGTCGCCCGACGACCCGACGGCGGTCTGGCAGGCGCGTCTCGTCCGGGCGCTGGCGGAAGCCTCCGACGGGGAGCCCTTCGCCGAGCGCGCTTCGGTCTTCCTCGAGCGGATCGACCGCGCGGGGCAGGGCACGGATCCCGAAATCGCCTCTCATCTGGAGCGCGCGTTCCCGCACGGAATCGAGATCTTCGCCGTTTCGACGTTGCCGCCGCTCTATCTGTCGGTCCTCGACGGCCTGGCGAGGATTGTCGACGTCCATCTTTCGATCCTGAGCCCCACGCGAGTCTGGTGGGCGGACCTGTGGCGCGAGGTGCGCGACGCGGATCGGGAGGGCGATTTTTCGGAGGGGAATTCTGAGGTCGGACTCTTTGCGTCGCCGCCCCCGATGGCGCGCCTACTCGCGGGACTCGGCCGTCTGGGGGGCGACTTTCAACGCTGCCTCGAGGAACGTTCATCGACCGAGGAGGTCGAGCACGAGCGCTACGTGCTCTCGCCAGGCGACACGCTGTTGGCTCGGCTACAGCGTCAAATCCTGGACCTCGAGCCGCCCGGCGAGGACGAGCGCATCGTGCGCCCCGAGGACGATTCGATTCAGGTGCATTTATGCCATGGGCCACGCCGAGAACTCGAGGTCGTGTTCGCACAGCTCCATGAGGCCTTTCGCGAGAGTCCGACCCTGCTGCCCGAGGACGTGATCGTGATGGCGCCTCGGATCGACACGATCGCGCCGGACATCGAGGCGATCTTCGGGGCGGCGCGTGGACAGGGCGCGATCCCGCATCGCATCGCCGACCGGGGCGCGCTGCGCCGTTCCCCCGTCGCGGAGGCCTTCGTGGCGCTGCTCGAGCTGATTCCGGGTCGCGCGACGCGGGGGGAGGTGATCGACTGGTTGGCGCGGGAGCCCGTCCGTTCTCGCTTCGACCTCGACGAAGCCTCCGTCGAGAGTGTCTCGGATTGGGCGGCCCGGGCCGGCGTTCGTTTCGGGCTCGACGCGGATCACCGCGCAGCGTTGGCGCTCGAGCCTTCGGGCGCGCATACCTGGGCCGAAGGCCTGAGCCGGCTGGCGCTGGCCCACGCCGTGGGTCCCTCGGGAGCCCTCTACGCGGGGCTCGCCGCGGAGTCGCTGGGGCCGCTCGTCGACCCTGCCGTCCTCGGGGCGCTCGGTGAACTGGAGGACCTGCTGAGCGCGACGCGCGCGGAGGCGGCTCGAGGTCGGACCGTCCCGGACTGGTGTCGTTGGTTGGTCGAACTGCTCGCATCGTCCTGCGCGGAGGACGACGCGAGCGCGCATGAGCACGTCCGGCTTCGGTCGCAGTTGCAAAAGCTTTCGGAAAACGCCGCGGCGGCGGGCTTCGACGGAGAGATCCCCTTCGAGGCGATTCGCGAGGAGGTCGTCGGCGTGCTCACGTCGAGCCCGGCCCCGCAGGCCTTCCTGGCGGGCGGCGTCACCTTTTGCGAGTTGGTCCCGCTCAGGGCGATCCCCTTCCGCGTCGTCGTGATCGTCGGTCTCTCGGACGAAGCCTTTCCGCGCGGCCGCCCCGCGCCGGGTTTCGACCTGATGGCCCGCGCGCCGCGGGCCGGTGACCGCAATCCTCGAAGCGACGATCGCTATCTCTTTTTGGAGGCGCTGGTCTCCGCCCGCGAGAAGTTGATCCTGACGGTGCCGGGGCGCGATGTCCGAGACGGTCGGGACCAACCGGCCTCGATCGTCGTGACCGAGTTGCTCGAGGCGATCGACGCGACCTTCGCATCCGAGACGGGTGCGATCCGAGATCGGCTCATCGTGAGACATCCCCTGCAGGCGTCCGACCCGCGCTATTTCGAGGCAGAGGCTCCTCGGGGGCTCTGCGGGGTCGATTCGGAGGCCTACGCGGGAGCCCGAGCGCGCCGTGCCGCGCTCGCCGCGGGGGGCGGCGAAGCGCGCCGCTTTCTCTCCCCCGGACTCATGGAAAGCGTCTCGAAGGAAGAGCGCGGGCTCGATCTCTCGGCGTTGGTGGAGCGGATCACCCATGCGAGTCGGTTTTTCGTCCGGGAGCGGCTCCGGCTGCGTCTGCCGCGTTGGGAAGAGGGCGTTTCGGAGCTGGATCCCGCATCGCTCGAGGGGCTGAGTCGCTGGCGGCTCGGCAGCGCCCTCTTGGCTGAGGTCGTCGCGGGCGTGCCCCAGGAGGAGGCCTTCGAGCATCTGGCCGCGTTCCCCTCTTCGCCGCGCGGATTGGCGGGCAGGACCGTGCTGCGAAAGTTGCAGGAAGAGGTCATCCAACTCGCGACGGTCGTCGAGAGCGAGCGACAGGCCGAGCCCGTCGCGGCGCACGAGACCACGCTCATTTTGTCGCCGGAAGGCCATGGTGAAGTGTGGCTTTCGGGAAGGCTCGATGGGCTCACGAAGAGGGGTCGCGTCGAGTTCGGGTTTACCCGTCTCGGAGCTCGCAGCGAACTCGCAGCTTGGATTCATCACCTCTTTCTCTGTGTTTGCGTCGAGGAGGGGCTCGAGGTCGCGCCGCGGACGACCCTCGTCGGGCGCCCGGAAAGCGAGAAGAAGGGGAAGGCCGGTCCGGTGGTGTTCTTCGAACAAGTGCCCGCAGCACGGGAGGAGCTGACGCGTCTGGTCGGTTGGGCCTTCGATGCGGCACGCACGCCCTTGCCCTTTTTCCTGAGAAGCTCACGGGTCTTCGCGGAGGAGTGCGCTGCGGGCAAAAATGAAAATCAGGCATGGAGTGCCGCGCACGTCGCTTTCCTCGGCGGGGATACCGGACCGACGGCGCCGAGCCCGGAGGCGAATCGGGAGCTCGAGACCCGGCGCCTCTGGGAGGGTGTCTCTCCGCTGGGGAACGAGGCCGCCGAGCTGTTGGAGCATCGCTTCGACGTGCTCGCCCGTGCGCTCTATGCGCCGCTTCTCGAGGCGCGGAGGTCATCGCAGGACGGATGAAGAGCCTCGAACCCTGGCAGATGCCGCTCACGGGCACGTCTTTGATCGAGGCGAGCGCCGGGACGGGCAAGACCTATACGCTCACGACGCTCTACCTGCGACTGTTAGTCGAGCAGGACCTGCGCCCTTCTGAGATCCTCGTCGTCACTTATACGAAGGCCGCCACGGCAGAGTTGCGGGATCGGATTCGAGAGCGGATCGAAGAGGCTCTCGCCGCGGCGGGCAAGGACGTCGGCGGCGAGGATTCGAGCGATCATGCGATCGATCCCGACCCCGCGTTACGTGAGCTGGCCGAGCGCGCGGCGCGGTGCCCCGGTGGCGACCCGCTTCGCCGCGCTCTCATCGAATTCGACGAGGCGGCGATCTTTACGATCCATGGCTTCTGCCAGCGGACGCTCCAGGAGAACGCCTTCGAGAGCGGGATGCCCTTCGATGCTCAGCTCGTCGAACACGCGAGGCCGATCGAGGAAGCCCTCGCCCATGACCTCTTCCGGCGGCTGCTCGTCGGCGAGGATGAGAGCTTCGTCCGATGGCTGGTCGACGGTCCTGGCAAGCGCTGGGGCTTCGAGCCGGGGGCCCTCCATCGAAACATTCTTGCCAGGCTAGGGGCCGATGAAGACATGCCTCTGATTCCGGCTGTGCCGCCCGAGGCGGGTTTGGATGTGGGACCGCTCGAGGAAGCTTCGGCGCACGCGCGGCAGGGGTGGCGAGCCTCCTGGCAGATCCGTCGGGAACGCTTGCTGGAGACGCTGACGAATCCGAACGGGATGAATCAGAGGCAGTACAAAGCCGACGCGATCGAAGGACAATGGTTCCCGGCGTTCGACGAGCTCGCTCGACAGATCGATCGGTGGGCAGAAGACCTCTCTGCGCTGGCTTCGATCGATCTGCCCGAGAAATTTGAGAAGCTGCGACCCGAGGTGGTGGCCAGCGGCGCGCGCAAAGGCGAGGACCCGATCGAGGATCCCATCCTGGACCTGTTCGGCGAGGTCTGGGAGGCGAGAGAGGCGCTCGAGCAAGTCTTCAAGGCGCGCGCCTTGTCGCTCCGCCATCGTTTCGCAGGGCTCGCGCGGGCCGAGGCTTCGCGCCGCCGATCGGAGCGTCACCTCTTCTTCTTCGACGACCTGCTGAGCGAGATGCGACGGGCCTTGCGCGGTGCGGGGGGCGCGCGGCTGACGTCGATCCTCCGAGGTCGTTATCGATTCGCCTTGATCGATGAGTTCCAGGATACGGATCCGGTCCAGTACGACGTCTTTCGCAGCGTCTGGCACGAGGGCGAGGTCGCCCACCCGCGTGGACTCGTGCTCGTTGGGGACCCGAAACAGGCGATCTATTCATTCCGTGGAGCGGATCTCTTCACCTACCTGAATGCTCGCCAGGATGCGGGGGATGCCCTCTACGAACTCGACGTGAACTGGCGGTCGGATCCAGGGGTGATAGGCGCCGTCAACGCGCTTTTCGGCGGCGGGGCGTTTCCCTTCCTGGTGCCGGATGTCCGCTTCGCGGCGGTTCGTCCGCGTGCGCCTTTCCAAGCGGAATTCGATCCCGGGGCGGGTTCGGGTGCGGGACTGAGGGTGCTCTTCGCCGATCGTGCGGCCCTCGAGGCGGACGAGGCGAAGCGTTTGAGTGTGGGAGTCGGCCGCACCCGGGTGCTGGCTGGGGTGGCCACGGATCTGGTCCGGCTCTTCGAGTCGGATGCCACGCTGGACGAGCGCCCCGTGAGCCCCTCGGATGTCGCCATCCTGTGTCGGAAGAAACGCGAAATCCGATTCGTGCGAGAGGCGCTGGAGCAGCTGGGGATTCCCTGTGTGGACCGGGGAGAGGCGGATGTCTTCGAGACCCGAGAGGCCTGGGAGCTCGATTGTGTGCTCCGCGCGATGCTGCGTCCGGCGGACCCTGTGACGTTACGGGGTGCGCTCTCGACGGGGGCTCATGGCGATGGGGCGCTGGCGCTCGCTGCCCTCGGCGATGATGCGCCCGAATTGGCGCAGGCTTCCGAGCGTTATGCCGAATATGGTCGCCTCTGGTCTCAGGCGGGCTTCGGCTGGGCGTTTGCCGCCTGGCGCCGAGGGGAGGAGGTCATGCCGCGGCTGCTCGGCTACCGCGACGGGGAGCGGCGGCTGACGAACTGGCAGCATCTCGCCGAGCTCCTTCAGCGTTTCGCGAGCGAACGCCAGCCCTCGCGAGCGGGTCTGGTCGCTGCGCTCGAAAGCGCGATCGCCTCCGAGCAGGGGCGGGTCGCGTTTGGCGGGGAGGCTTCGCTGCTGCGCCTGGAGCGCGACGATGAGGCGGTCCAGCTCGTGACGCTGCACGGCAGCAAGGGGCTGGAATATCCGATCGTCTATCTGCCCTTCCTCTGGGAGGGTGCGGAGGCGACGCGAGGCACGGGCAATCCGCCGGTCCGGTTCCACGACGCGGAATCTGGACGTCGTACGCTCGACCTCGCGGGCGCCCCGGACAATATCAGTGTGGAGAAGGAAGAGAGCTTCGCTGAGGAGATCCGCCTGCTCTACGTTGGCCTCACCCGAGCGCGCAACCAATGCGTGGTGGCCTGGGGCGCGATGGACAAGGCGCCGGGGACGCCGCTGGCTCGGCTGCTCATGGGCAGCGACGCGGACGGGCTCGACCGCAAGGCGATCCAGAAAGAACTCAAGGACTGGACCGATGCCGACTGGAGAGGAGCTTGGGAGCGCATCGGAAAGGGCGACGCGCCTTGCGTGACGGTCGAGTCGATCGACTTTGAGGAGCGGGGCCCCTGGCGCCCACCCTCCGAAGTGCCCCGCATACTCAGAGATCCACCTGCCCGGCGGGTCTTTGGAGAGGGCAGTCGCACGACGAGCTTCTCGGCGCTGACCCGCGAGGGCCACGTCGTACGGACGCCGGTGGTTGGGCCGGAGGCGCTCGGGCGCGACCTCGACCTCGACCTCGACCTCGGCGGGTTCGCTTACGCGGAGGGGGCCGACGCGGAGGCGGATCTGGCGGGGGAGATGCACGCGTTCCCGCGCGGTGCGGAGGCAGGGACGCTGCTCCACACGGCCCTCGAGAGTGTGGACTTCTCCGCCTATACGCCCGAGGACGCCGAGGCGGCCCAGGAACGCCGACGAACGTGCGCGCGCCTACTCGATCAGCACGGGATGGAGTCGTCCCAGCTGGCTCGAGTGCTCCACGTGATCGACGCCGTCGCGATGACCCCTCTGCGGACGACCCCGTCTTCCTTTCGGCTCGCGGATCTTCGAGCCGGGGCGCTGCGATCCGAGATGGAGTTCACGCTCTCGACGCCGGGGGGCGCATTCGATCCCGACTCATTGGCCGCGGCACTCGCTTTGGCACCGGCCGGGAGCCCGCTCGCCGCGTATGCGCCGCGCGCCGCGTGTCTCGGCTTCCGGAAGCTGAACGGATATCTGCGTGGCTTCATCGACGCGGTATTCCATGACGGAGAGCGCTACTACCTGATCGACTACAAGTCGAATCATCTGGGAAATCGGCAGGTGGATTACGCACCGCCCGCGCTTCTCGAGCCGATGATCGACCATGACTACGTCCTGCAATACCTGATCTACACGATCGCCGTCGACCGGCATCTGTCGGCGTGCGTGCCGGACTACGATTACACGCGAGATTTCGGCGGTGCCTATTACCTGTTTCTACGTGGCTTTGCCGCCGAACATGTGCCGGGTTGTGGCGTCTTTGGCGATCGGCCCCCCTATGAGGTCGTCTCGGCTGTCGCGGATCTTTTGGGGCTTGACGAAGGGGCCGCCTGATGAGTGCGAGCGGATTTGTCGGCGGCGAGTGGGACGGACCCGACCTGCTCGCTCGAGGGCGCGCGGCGGGCTTACTCTCTGCCCAGGACCAGCAATTCGCACGACGGCTGGCCGACCTCTATGGAGAGGCAGACGAGTCGACGCGTTGGGCCCTCGCGGTAGCGTGCCACCAGGATGCGAACGGTCATGTCTGCGCCGATCTCGGCCGTCTCGCCCGCGACGGGATCGTGTCGGAGTCGGGAGAGGATGTCCGGACGTACCCCGTGCTTGTGACGCACGACTCGGTCGAGGCCTGGTGCGATGCGATCGCGTCGAGTGGCCTCGTCGCGCGTGAGGGGGAACTCGATGCTGTGGAGCCTCGGCCGCTCATCCTCGACGCCGAGCACCGTCTCTATCTCGCGCGGGCCTATCACGCGCAGTCGGCGCTGGCGAGCTACCTGCGCGCGCGTGAGGAGGCACCCGACTTTCCGTCGGCGTCGGACCGGGCTGACGAGATCATCGCCCGGCTCGCAGTCTCGGATGATCCGGCGGCGGCGGAATCGATTCGGGTCGCGATGCGGCGTCCGCTCACGGTTGTGACGGGAGGCCCGGGGACCGGAAAGACGACGCTCGTGGTGCGCTTGATCGCCGGTCTCATCGAGGAGGCCCTGCAGTCCGGTTCGGCCCCTCCTCGAGTCCGCTTACTCGCGCCGACGGGCAAGGCGGCAGCGGCGATGGCGGGGGCCTTCGCCCGAGGGCGGGGTCTGCTCGAGGTCTCGGAGGAGGTGCGCGCGGCGCTGCCGGCGCATGCCGAGACGCTGCAGCGCGCGCTCTTCGGACAAACCCGCCTCGACGCTTTTGGGCGGCGTGCGGAACTCGATCTCGAAGCTGATGTCGTGGTGGTCGATGAAACGTCGATGGTGGACCTCGATCTGATGACGCGGCTCTTTGCAGCGTGCTCGAACGTGCAGCGTGTGCTGCTTCTCGGGGATCCTGATCAACTGGCGTCGGTGGACTCGGGAGCGGTTCTTCGTGAGATGGCTTGCCCGGCCGAGGGGGCGTCTGCTGGGGAGAGTCCGCTGGGCCGCTCGCTCGTTCGGCTGACGAGGAGCCATCGCTTCGCTGCGGGGGGAGGGATCGGCCGGCTCGCTGCGGCCATCCGGGACGGCGACGTCGAAGCGGCGCTCGCTCTGCTCGAAGATCCAACGCTCCCAGAGGTTTCCCGCTGCGATGTGCGGCATCCGTCGGAGGTCGTCTCGCGGGTGGTGGCCGAGAGCGACGCGATGCACCGCTCGATCGTGGAGGCGAAGGACCCACTCTCCAAGCTCGACCGGCTCGGTCGATATCGGGTCCTCTGCGCCCACCGGAAGGGACCGCTCGGGGTCGAAACGCTCGGTGAGCGTCTCGATGAGGCGGCTGCGCTCGTCCATGACACGACCGCGCGCGCGGGGTGGTGGCGAGGTCGACTGCTCCTCGTCACGCGCAACGCGCCGGATCAGGACCTGTGGAACGGAGACGTCGGTCTCATCGAGAACACCTCCTCGGGTCTGCGGGCGCTCTTCCCCGACGGTACAGGGGGGGTACGCGCCCTTTCGGCGGGTCGGCTACCCAATCACGAGAGTGCGATCGCGCTGAGCGTACACAAGAGCCAGGGGTCGGAGTTCGACGTCGTGGATCTGGTGCTGGGGGCTCGTCCTTCGCCGATCCTGACGCGAGAGCTCTTCTATACCGGAGTCACGAGAGCGCGGACGACGCTTCGTGTGCATGCGAGCGAGGCCTCGATTCGAGAGATCATCGGTCGGCAGATCCATCGTGACTCGGGTCTCGCCGACCGTCTGGGGAAGGTCTGAATATGGCGGGACGCCGGAAACGCAGGGCGGGGCGTGAGCCGTCGAATGGAGTGGACGAGTCCCTCCTGGCCGAGGGTGAGCCCGGCCGGGTCGTGGCGCATCACGGCGTCGCGGTGCTCGCGCGCTTCGCCGAGGGAGAGGCGCGGCAGCTCTGGCTCCAGCCCGATCAGACCGCGGTGGTCGGGGATCGGGTTCGAGCCGTGGGCGGTCGCTTCGCCGTGGAGCCGGCTCACGGCGTGCTTCAGCGCCGAGATGCGCGGGGTCGGGAGCGGACCATCGCGACGAACCTCGACGGGCTCGGGATCGTCGTCGCGACCGAACCGAGAGAGCCCCCCGGTTATATCGATCGTGGCTTCGTGATCGCGCGGGCCGCGGGGATCGAGCCCTTCGTCGTGCTCAACAAGACCGACCTCGACGAAGAGGGCGCGCTCGGGGATCGACTCGAAGAGATCTATGGCTCGTCAGCGGAGGTGCTCCGTGTTTCGGCGATGACGGGTGAAGGGGTCGATCAAATTCGTTCGCGGCTCTCTGGAGGTCGGCTGGGTGCCTTCGTGGGGCCCTCGGGCGTGGGGAAGAGCTCGCTCCTGAACGTGCTCGTTCCTGATCTGGACCTGCGCGTGGGGGCGCTCAACCGGGGGAGTGGAAAGGGTCGACATACGACGACGACAGCGACCCTGCATGAACTCGAGGGTGGTGGGTTCCTGGTCGATACGGCCGGCTTCAAGGATTTCATCGCGGTCGGCCTCGAGCCCCTCGAGGCCGCTCGGCATTTTCCGGGATTCGAGATCGCCGCGAGCGCGGGCTGCCGATTTCGGGACTGCCGCCATCGAAGCGAGCCCGGCTGCGCGGTGCTCGAGGCGATCGAGGAGGGGACGGTCGCCGCGAGCCGGCACAGGGCCTTCGTTCAGTTGCTCGACGAACTCGATTCGTCGCCGGGGCGCTCGTAGCTGATCCGGCCGATCTTTCCGCCGCGCAGGTCGCGTAGGAAGAGGTCGGCGGCCCGGTCGAGGTCGACGTGACCTCCCTTGACCAGGGCGCCGCGGCGGCGCCCGACGGCCTCAAGCAGCTCGACCGCGCGAGTCGCGTCGCCGGCCTCTGGGGAAGTGCGCGCGAGGATCGTACCGACCTCTCCCGCCAGGTCGTATCGCTCCTCGAGGAAAGGTTGATAGCGTGTGGCGACGAAGCACACGGCCCAGCCTGCGACGTCGAGGGGTTCGAAGGCGTTCTCGCCGATCGCGCCACTGGCTGCGAGGCGTCGGGCGCCCTCTTGATCGTCGAGCTTCGGCCATAATACGCCGGGCGAATCGAAGATCGACAGGTCGTGGTCGAGCTCGATGCGCTGTGCGCGCCGGGTCACCGCGGGCCGGTCTCCGACTTTCGCGATCTTGCGTCCCGTCAGAGTATTGATCAGGGTCGATTTCCCGACGTTCGGGATGCCCACGACCAGCGTGCGCAGGGTCCGCCCAGGTCCGCCTCGGTGGGGTGCGAGCGCACGACAGCGGGCCGGTACGCGGGCGACGCTTCGTCGCTCTGACATCACGAGGGCGAGTGGGCGCGGCCCCTCCCAGGCCTCGATCCAGGCCTCGGTCGACTCTGGATCCGCCAGATCGGATTTAGCGAAGAGCGTGAGGACAGGCTTGTCGGCCGCGAGGTCCGCGAGCAGTGGGTTGCGACTCGAGCGCGGAAGCCGCGCGTCGACGAGTTCGATCACGACGTCGGATTTCTTGATGGCCGCAGCGATCTCGCGTCGCGCGCGGTTCATGTGTCCGGGGAACCAGTTGATCTGCACCACGGCGATTTTCCTCTCCGCCGATCGTGCCGGCGAAGGCCTTCTCGACCGTCGTGACGATAGCGGTCCCCCGCATGGCGGGGGTACTCTAGGTGTCAAGGGAGAGGTCGATGTCAGGTTCTTCGTCCAACGAGTCGATTCGCAGAATGCTGAGCCGGGAGTCTGCGGGAGGGGAGGGCGTCGTGCGCGGTTGGTTGCGCACCGTCCGCCACGCCAAGGGCGTTTCATTTCTGGATGTCTCGGATGGTTCTTGCATGGAGGGGATGCAGGTCGTTGCGAACCCGGAGACGGGGGGCTTCGACGAGGTCGTCCGTCAGCTCGCGACGGGGTGTTCGGTCGAGGCTCGAGGGGAGCTGGTCGACTCGCCGGGCAAGGGCCAGCGCTACGAGCTCCACGCGAGCGAGGTCAGGCTCGTCGGCGGGGCGGGAGACGAATATCCGCTGCAGAAGAAGCGGCATAGCTTTGAATTCCTGCGCACGATCGGCCACCTCCGGCCGCGGACGAACACGATCGGTGCGGTCCTTCGGGTCCGCAACGCGGCCTCGATGGCGATCCACTCGTTCTTTCAGCGGGAGGAGTTCTTCTATCTTCATACGCCGATCGTGACGACCTCCGACGCCGAGGGAGCCGGGGAGATGTTTCGCGTCACGACCTTGCCCCTAGACGACCCGCCCAGGGATGGCAGCGGAAAGGTTGACGACGAGCAGGACTTCTTCGGGCGTAAGACCTTCCTGACGGTTTCGGGTCAACTCGAGGCCGAAATCGGTGCCCTCGCACTCTCCCGTGTCTATACCTTTGGGCCAACGTTCCGTGCGGAGAACTCGAACACAGCACGACACCTCGCCGAATTTTGGATGGTCGAGCCGGAGGCCGCTTTCTACGACCTGGCCGATCTCGCAGACCTCTCGGAGCGATTCTTGAAGTCGGTCTTTGGAGAGGTGCTCGATCGCTGTGAGGATGACATGGCCTTCTTCGAGAAACGCATCGAGTCCCAGGCCATCGAGCGAATGAAGACGGTGATCGATGAGCCCTTCGAGCGCATGTCCTATCGAGATGCGGTTTCCATTCTCGAGCGATCCGGTCAGTCCTTCGAGTATCCGGTTGGATTTGGTCTCGACTTGCAGAGCGAACACGAACGTTGGTTGACGGAACAACATGTCGGTCGTCCCGTGGTCGTGACCGACTGGCCCGCATCGATCAAGGCTTTCTACATGTATCGAAACGACGACGACGAGACCGTCGCGGCGATGGACGTTTTGGTCGGAGGCGTAGGCGAGATCATCGGGGGCTCTCAGCGTGAACACCGACTCGATATCCTCGAGCACACGATCCGTTCCCACGATCTGGATCCCGACGATTACTGGTGGTATCTCGATCTGCGTCGCTTTGGAAGCGTGCCGCATGCCGGCTTCGGGCTCGGCTTCGAGCGGATCGTTCAGTTCATGACGGGGATGTCGAATATCCGCGACGTCATCCCTTTTCCCCGGACACCCGGGCAGGCAGAGTTCTAGAGCAGGCAGCTGCGCTAGCCGTCGTAGGTCTCCCGAGCCCAGCGGTCGAGCGCCTGGTTCATTTGTTCCAGAGCGCCAACGGCGAAGCGCTCCTCAGCTTCGGATCGTTTTAGCGCGGCTCCGACCTCGACGAGCAGCGCCAAGCGGTGCCGTCGGCTTTGGCTCGAGAGAGGCTCGCTCGGGGTCGCTTTTGTGGACGCCTCGGAAGCGATCTCGACGAAGGGGCTCTCCAGCTTCTCAAGCTCACGCCTCAGTCGAGCGGCGTGTGCCCGAACGCGATTGACACGTCGTACGACTGCGTCGTAATGCGCCTCGGCATCGTCGCCCAGTGGGTCGAAGGGCCGAAACATCTGAACGACCTTGGAGCTTCCGCTCTCGGCTCGGGGTTTGGAGGGTTCCATGGCTGACTCCTTTCACTCCAGGTTTCTATACGTAAGTTCCTGAGCAAGGGCGATACGTGTCGAAAAGAAGAGGGACTTCTTTCATTGACGGACTCGGCCTAACGTTCCATCAGATTGTTTCGCGGTCGGGAAGTGGACAGGAATGTTTTCGTTTCGAGGCGGCTCGTTTCGATTCGTTTTCTCCCGACGGGGATATCGATGCGGTCAGGCAGTGCAGACGTAGTCGACACCTTCTCTGAATCCCATCCTTGCAAGGGTCGAGCGGATCTCACCACGAGGTCCTTTTCCTGCAACAGAAACAATGAGCCGAGAAGGAATTTGTCCGTTCAGCCACTTGGGGGGGACTACGGGCGCGCCGTGAATTTCGTTACCGATCCTTCGAGGATGAACGTCGATGATCACAGAGGGGTGATGGCCGAGCTTCGAGAGAGCACGTCGGAGGTTCCGGCCGGTTGGACCGTGGCCCCAGAGAACGTAATGAGACGTGCCGTTCAGGAAGTCGCGATGGAGATGCCAAGCGCGACAGTCCGTAAACCGAGCGAGGTCATATCTCGGGTCGACGCGGGAGAGTCGATCCTGCCGATCCCGCCAGCCGAGAAGGCGAACCGGCACGTTGCCGACCTTGGGTCCCGTCCGTAACAGGCGCAAGATCAGGTCCCAGTCTTCGGGCCAGCCGCGATCGCGGTAGCGGAGCGCCGAGAGTCGAGGTCGCCGGATCATCAAGGTTGGATGGGCGACGGGACATTCGATGAAGCGCTCGCGCCAGATCGTCTCCGCGTCGAAGAGTGAGTCGAGCCAGGATTCGTAGGCGCGACGTCCCTCGGTCAGCACGGAACGAGGAAAGAGGCGGACAAAGCATCCGGTGGCTTCGAGCGAGGGCGAAGCGTCCAGCGCATCTGCTTGGAGTTCGAGGCGTTCGCTGCGCATCCAGTCGTCTGCGTCCATTCGAGCCACGAGCGGAGCGCGGCAGGCGTCGACGCCGGCATTGAGTGTTTCCACGAGTCCCGCGTGGTGGCGCGGGATGAGCCGGAAACGAGGGTCCGCGAGCGCGAAGCGGCTGGCGATCGAAGGAGAGGCGTCCTCCGAGCCGTCATCGACGATCACGCACTCCCAGTTTTGGAGGGTCTGCCGGGCCAGGCTGGACAACGCGGTCGCGAGCGTGGCCTCGGCATTCCATACCGGCAGGAGGACTGAGACTCGAGGCATCACGTCCCGACCCAGGTCGTTCTATGGACAGAGTGAGGTGTTTTCACCAGCGTCGATTGGAGCGTTTTCCGGGGCAGGGTTGGGTTTAGCGCACTGTCTGCCGATGCAGGGAGGCGAGTGGGTTTCGTGCCCGCTAAACGGAGTTCCGATCGTGCTGCGAGCCATTGCGCTCAACCTGTCGAATCAGATCCGCGAACAGAGGGCGGCCGCGAGGTGGGCTGCGCTGTGGCTGATCGGGTGCGCTCTGATCTGCGGCTCGTCGGCCTTCGCTCAATCCCAGGAGCAGATCAAAGCGGCGTTCCTGTTCAATTTCGCGCGCTACGTCGAGTGGCCCGAGACGGCCTTCGACGGCCCGGAGGCGCCGGTTCGGATTTGCATGGTTCGCGCCAGAGTCTTCGCCGATCTGGTCTCGCGATCGGTCTCGGGAAAGAGCGTTGGGATTCGGTCGGTCGCGGTCGAGGATCGCTCGAACCCCGAGCGGTCGGGGGGCTGCCACATCCTCTACATCGGCGATGACCTCGGCCCGCCGGGCTCCGATGCGGGCCGCGGCCTGGGCGGCGGACATGTCTTTACCGTCGGCGACCGAGAGGGCTTTGCGGCGCAGGGCGGGATCGCGAACTTCATCCGCGTTGGCAACAAGATCCGATTCGAAATCAATCCGAACGCCGCGAAGCGGGCGGGGCTGAAGATCAGCTCGCGCCTGCTCCGACTGGCCAAGGTCGTGCAATGAGGGGTCTGGGATGAGTCATTTCGGCGCCCGGCAGGATTCGATTCAGCGACGCATCGTTCACGTCTTCTTCGCGACGACCGGACTGGTCCTCGTCCTGACGGCAGGGGCGCTCTTCACGGCTGCGGTCTTGCAATTTCGCCAGGACATGGACGAGAAACTTCTGGTCCTGGCGCAGGTGACGGGAGCCAACTCGGAGGCATCCCTCGTCTTCGATGATGACGAATCGGAAATCGAGACGATGCGGACTCTCCAGGGAGTCGAGTCGATCGAAGCCGCCGTCGTCTATGACGCGACGGGGCGGGTCTTCGCGAAATATATAAGGCCCGACGTGCAGGGCTTCGTTCCGCCGCAAGAACTCGTCTTTGAGCCCATCTGGAGCCGTGATCACATCGACCTCGCCTCCCGGATCATGATGGGCGATGACCAGATCGGGGTGGTCTTTCTCCGCTCCGACACCAGGCAGGTCCAGGCTTTCCTCTATACCTCGCTGGGCATCATCGTCGTCGTGTTGTTGATCTCGCTCTTCCTGTGCTGGTACGGGGCTGCCCGACTGCGCCGTTCGATTGCGGATCCAATCGAAGGGCTCGTCAAGGGTGCTGCGTCGATGGCGGGGGGAGACCTCTCGGTTCAGGTCTCGGTGCGGAGCAACGATGAGACTGGCGTGTTGGCCCGGGCCTTCAACGCGATGGTGGACAGCCTGCGCGGGCTCGTTTCTCAGGTCGGGGAGAATACGCGATACGTCGCCGAAGCCTCGAGTCAACTCACGGAGGTGAGCTCGGAGATGCGCGACGAGGCCCAGCGGCAGGAAGGGGCCGTCGAATCCACCGCCGAGTCGATTAGCAGCATCATTACATCGATGCACAATGTGAACTCGAACGTGGAGGCACTCTCCGATACCGCACTCGAGACCTCTAGCGCTGCGATCGAGATGGACTCTTCGATCGCGCATACCGCGATTCATATCGACGACCTCTCGGAGATCATCGACACGACGGCCTCGAGCGTCGTGGAAATGACCAGCGGCATCCGAGAGATCGCGCACAGCGCCGATACCCTCGACCAGTCAACGGAGTCTACGGCGCAGGCTCTCGAACTTCTCTCCGACTCGGTGCGGACCGTCGAGTCGAACGCCAAGGAGAGCCACTCACTCTCGGAGCAGACCGCTCGTAAAGCGGAGCAGGGCGTGGCCGCGGTGCACGAGACGGTCGAAGGAATGATGGGGATCCAGGAATCCTTCGAGGGGATCGAGTCCGTCATTGCGAACCTCTCCGTCAAGAGCGAGTCGATCGGAGAGATCGTCAAGGTCATCGAGTCCGTCGTCGAGCAGACGAATCTGCTCGCGTTGAACGCGGCGATCATTTCATCCCAGGCGGGTGAGCACGGCCGGGCCTTCTCGGTCGTTGCGGACGAGGTTCGTAGCCTCGCCGAACGGACGGCTGCGAGTACTCGGGAGATCGCAGAGTTGATCGAGTCGGTTCAGGGCGGAGTCAACAGCGCTGTGAGCGCGATGGACCAAGGCGCAACGCGCGTCGAACGCGGAGTCGAACTTTCGAACGAAGCCGGCCGCACTCTGCAGGAGATCGGCGAGAGCACTCAGCAATCGACGAGGTGGGCCAAGGAGATCGTCGAAGCGACCCGAAGCCAGGCCGCGGATATCGACCAGGTCGGGGTTGCGATGACGCAGGTCAAGGCGATCGCGAACCAGCTGAATCGAGGGACGCACGAGCAGGACGGGGCCAGCGCGGAGATTACCCGTGGCGTGGAGCAGATGCGTCACTTGGGACTCGAGGTGAAGAACTCCGCCCAGGAGCAGCGCCGGGAATCGAGTCTCATCACGCGCTCCGTCGAGGTCGTCGCTGCGCGGATCAAGGAAATCTCGCTCGAGACCAAGGACCAGAGTAAGCGGGCGGACCAGATCCAGGAGGCCCTGGAGGTCTTCCGAGAGGTGACACTGCGCACGTCGAGACGGGCAGAGGTGACGGCCGAGACCGTCGGCTATCTATCCGCTCACGCGGATGATCTCGAGCAGGAGATCGGCCGCTTCCGACTCTAGGGGGCAGTCCTTGCCTCGACGAAGATCGGACTCGACCAGGCCAATCCGCCGTCGCTCTGGATGACCCGGACGTAGTGGAATTCGCCGTCTGCAAGTGGCGGGATCTGGCGTTCGATGTGCTGGCTCAGCCCCGGGGCCAACTCGAGCGTGGCGGTCCGGCCCGAACGCACGATTTCGATCCGTTCGATTGGAGCGGTCGCCTCGTAATGGATCATGAGGGTTGCCTCCGAGCCGGGTTCACCCGGCGCGAGGGAGCCTCCCATGGGCACGCCGTCGATGGAAACTTGCATCCAGGGTCGAATGCCGTTGGTGGCGAACGTGCGCCGGCTTCGGAGCGTCTCCAGGATATGGGCGCGGTCCAGGGCTGTGGTGAAGAGACCTGCGAGACCTGCTCGGCCCGACGCGAGTTGTGCGAGACCCGGGTGGCCGTCGTGAGAATCACCACTTCCGATGAATCCCAGTTGGTAGCCGGCAAGCAGGGTGTCGAGGACGAAATAGCCGGGAATGGCACCCGCGACCGCGGCGGGCATGTCGGGAGATTCACTCTGGCCATGCACGGAGACGATCTCGGTCACCGGTTCCAACACCGGGTCTGGCGCGTACGCCCAATTGGTCGCAACGGGCTCTCCCGCGGAGTGATGCGCAAAGGTGAGGGCCTGCCGTCCGCGCAGGGCGGCCCACAATTCGTCCGGCCGGTCGGTTTCGGGATCGAGCGACGAGTACATCACGGACCTCGGGCCGCCGGGTTCTTCGAAGTAGAGCACGTGTCGATGGCCATGCAGCCAGTTGGTCCACTCGTAGCCGGGTAGCGTGATGAATCGGCCCGGCTCTTGTGCTCGGTCGATCGTGTCGAAGAGCCGGCTCGTGACCTCAGGGCGCTCGTCGAGGGGACGAGCCCCCCAGTGATCATGATCGGTCAGGGCTGCGACATCGAGGCGCGCGACGTCCCGGGCGTAGCGGAAATAGTCTTCGGGAGTGCCTGTCCCATCGGAGAGCTGAGAGTGACCGTGGAGGTCGCCCCAGACGAGCCGAGTTTGCGCGTCGCGAACCACGATCGGAGGGAGGTCGACCTGGAAATCTCTGAGCGCACCGCGCCCCCGAAAGCGCAACCGGATCGTACCCTCGCCCGGTCGCGGTGTGACGTTCACCCGGTAGGGCGCATAGCGGTTCTGACCTACGGAGATGCTTCGCAGCCCCGGGTCTTCGATCGCGAGGGTTGAGGCGTCGAGCACCTCGACGTCGAAGGCAGAGGGGCCCGGATCGCTGCCGGCTGGATCGGCTCGCATGGGCCAGGGCGCGTGATTTCCGATCGAGTCCGTCAGCGCCAGAACGATCTCGAAAGACGCGTTGGGAGCCGTATCAGCGGGGCCATGCGCGATCAGTCGGGTGCCCGCCCGCGCGAGGACGTCGAGCCGCGCCGTCTCGGGGATCCATCGGCGGAAGCCATCGCCGTCGGCGTCGACTCCCACCATGATCTCGGCGCCGCGCTCGGCATAGCGGTCGACCTGGGCTCCACTCGGCCCGGCGCCGAACACGAAATGCAGTCGCTCTCCCGCCAGCAGCGCGCGTCCCTCGACGCGGAAGACGGCCCCCCCCGGTTCGGGTACGAGCCGTACGTCGGCGTCGGGGCCGATCGCGGTGGTGTAGCCGGGTGCGTTGGGATCCCACGTCTGGGCCTCGCTCCAGTCCCAGAAGGCCTCGGGCATCAGAAAGAGCAGTCCGCCCTCTTCGATGCCATGGACTCCGACCTCGAACTCGACCTCGAAGCGGTGGCGACTCCCGGCTTCGACGCGGGGAGTTTCCCCAGCGGTCTCAGGATTCCGATTCGGAGCGCCGGCCTCGGAGGGTGGGAGGACCGCGCGAAGCCAGGCGCGACCGCCGCCATCGCCGGGGCCACTGGCGTGCTCCCGGGCCGCCAACTGCAACCAATGCGTTTCCAGCTTGGCGTTCGGCGACAGAATGGGGTGCTGCTCGGCCCAGTCTTCCGGCGGTGAGAACCAGGGGGCCTGGGTCAGGACCGGTGTTGCGGCGGTCGAGCCGGATAGAGTTGGGTCTTTTTCAACCCGATCCATCTCGTGAGCCTCGCACCCCAGCAGGGCTGCGAACAGGGTGAGCCCCGAGACGAGCGCTCGCGGCATCGGTTGTGAGGCTTTGCGTCGCCTCCTGAACGGCCTGGAGATTCTCGCTAAGGGAAGTCCTCCTTCCGTCCGTTGAAAGAAAGAGTGGGGTCGTCTGCCGTGCGCGCCCGCCCGTGGGCGGACGCCAGCAGTGAGCGGGGTTCCGATGGCGGCTAGAGGGGGATGATCACGGTGCTGGGCTGGCTCCAGAAAATGCCAATCGTGAGTCTGTGCCTCGCGGCCGCGATCGTTTGGGTTCCCCTGCAGCCCGAGATGAGCCCCGGCGCGTTCGCGGATGATTTCGAAGCGTCTCGCGAAGCCGCTCGAAGTTATCTGCTTCGGAATCCGGGCCTCGAAGTCGACGAGCTCGGAGAGCGGTTGGTCGGTTCGGATTGGCTCGCAGAGGCGACCAACGGGGTGGCACCCGTCGATCCAGCGGGTCCAGGATCGGGTCTCACGCCCCGACTGCGAATGAGAGCCCAGGCGAAGCTCGACGTTCTGCTTGAAGAGGCCTATCAGGCTCGTGTCGTCTCTGATCCGGCTTGGCGCTTCGGTGTGCTCAAGGGGTCGAACCCGGGTCGAAACTATTTTGCGCATGCCTTCGTCCAAGAAGAATGGGTCGGCGTCATCCTCTGCCTTCTCGTCCTCGTGCTGGCCGGCATTCCATTGGAGCGGACCTGGGGCCATACGGTCTTCGCCGTCTTCACGCTTGCCGTGATCCCCGGTGTCCCGGAGGCCTATCGCCTGCTCGACGGGTCGAGCAGCATACCTTGGAGTGGAGGGTCCGGATTCGCTGCAGCTTTGCTCGGAGCCTACTTCATCCGTGGCCTGGGCGGTCATTTCGTAATTCCAGGCTGGACCCTCCTCTCGCTCTGGCTCGCCACGGAGTCTTTTGTCGTGCGTGGTTTTTGGCTCGACGATCTCGGGTCCGTGCCCTGGGCGACATTATGTGCGGCGGTGGCGTTTGGAGCGGGTTTCGCTGGTATTTTGAGATTGGCGCGGGTCGAAGACAAGGTCGACACGCTGAGCGCTTCGACCCGCTCGGGGGCTCCGCATCCGTCTGTCGCCCGGGCTGCGCGCTTGCGCGCGGATGGCGCCCCCTACGAGGCATTTGATCTGATGCACTCGGCGTGGCTCGAGGATCCAAGAGACGTCGAGCTTGGCGAAGCCTTCTTCACGGTGGCGGCAGAGGTGGGCCAACCCGAGGCGGCTGTCGACGCGATCGTTCCGAGTCTGAGAAACGCCGTGCGCAAGGGCGAGATGAGCCGCGCGCTGGACTACTGGCTGCCTCTGGCCCGACAGCAATGCGAGGCCTCTCTGGAGGCGAAGACCTTCATTCGCCTCGGCGAGGCGATGCTCGGTGCGGGGCATGTCGAGGAAGCCCTCTTTACCCTGCGTAGCGCGCTCGACGTGGGCGCGACTTCTGCGCTCGCGACGCGCATTGTCCGTTTGGCTCGGGAGCACGACAAGGGCTTGGCTCGTGCCGCCGCGGCGATCGCTCTGGCAGATTCGAATATGGCGGCCAAGGTGCGAGCAGAACTCCAGTCCTTCACGACGAGTGCCGAGGCTTCTGCGGTCGAGCCGCCGATGGCGAGTCCGGCGCCGGCGCCTGTCTCCCGCTCTGCGCTCGACCGCCGCGTGCAGGCGGAACACCAGTCCATCGACACGACGACGTTCCCCCTCGAACTCGACACGATCCCTGGGGTCCCGACCCCAGGGAGCGTCCGGGCAGCCTCGGAGATCGATTCGAACGAATCGGCCCTGGTTGCCCAGGGGCTCGACATTGGTGCAATCGATGCGGGCCAGATCACGGATCTGACCGAGTCTCAGGCGCAAGTCGACAACGATCTGAGCGAATTTGCCTCGAGCGCGGAGGAGATCTCCGGAGACGGCGCGCTCCCGGGGCCGGGACTCAGACCGCAGAGCGCGGAAGGCGTCGAGCGGACCTTTCAGGACGATGATCTAGAACGTCCCAGCTCGGATAGCGAGTTCCTCACGGAACCCATCCTCGTCCAAGATCTGGCCGCCGGGAGGGCGGCCGACCCCGCCCCCGACAGCGACCGAACGCCGCTCGTGGCGGTTGACGGGACTGGACCGTCCTTCGTGGACCTCCGGCCCGAGGACGAGGCCTCCGGTGTCTTCGACGAACCGACCGTGCTCGTCGGCATGGTCGCAGAGCAGGAGGAGGCGGCGACGGACGCTCTCGGTCCCGAGAGCGTTTCCGAGTCTGCGCGGATGCGAGGAATGAAGGTGGTTCAGGGAACCCCGACCACCGTGACCGAAGAGTGGATCGAGATCGAAATCGAAGGCAAGGGCAAGACGAAGCTGCCCCTCGAGCGGATTCAGGCGATGTCGCTCGCTTTGGTCGCTGATCTGGCTCCGGGTCCCGTGCTCGTAGTCGACTTTCTGCTCAACTGGCTCGGGCCCACCGAAGAGCCGCTCAAGCTGATCCGGCTCCGCAGCGACCGTTTCGATCCGCTGGTTCTGATGCCGGGCGTCGCGCGGCCATCGGAGGCGCTCACTCTCTGGATTCGGGGCCTCGAGGCCCGAACGGACCTGGCCTGCTTGCCGAGTCGTGTGGTGCTGCGAGGCGAGTACGCTCATTTCGAGACCCTCGAGGAATACGAGCGCGAGGTCCTGATCGCGTCTTCCGAAGCCTGACCAATCCTCGCGCCGCCGCGGTTCGAAGCGGAGCGGTGCGGGGTTGAGCGAGAAGACTTTTGCCCGCTCAGAGGTCCTCGCGAGAGGTCGCGATTTGAGCCCTTGAGTTGGGCGCTTCGTCGGCCAGTTTTTCGAGTCGTTGACGCGGGATCGACACGAAGAGGCCCTCGGCCTCGGCGGTCAGCGTGGTTCCATCGTAGAGCTGTGCCTCGGTGAAGATCTTGCGCCCTTGTTCGCGCACGAGTTGAGCCTCGAAGCGCAGCGGGGTGTGCAGCGGCGTAGGCCTGCGGTAGTGGATCGTCAGACGACCGGTCATCCCGGGATGACCACCGAGGGATTGTACGTAGCCGAGGACCTCGTCGAAGGCGGCTGCGACGAAGCCTCCGTGGACATGACCGGGGGGACCCTCATAGGCAGATCCGAAGGTCACCGTCGCCGTTGCAGTCAAGGGGCCAGATCGGGAGATCGTCACCGGCGGGGCGAGGGGGTTGGCGAGGCCGATCAACGGACTCTGGTCGAAGAAGGCAGCGACGTTTCCTGCGTTTGCGGCCTCGGCATGCCCCATCACGCGTTCGAGCTTCGGATGGACGGCGAGTCTCTCGCCGAATCGTTCGAGCGCATCGGCGGCATCCGATAGTTCCTGCTCGGGTGCGTCGGAGAGGACCATGTGGGAGATGACACGACGCATTGCATCCGCGAGCCGCCGCTTTTGCTCCCAGACCGTCGGATTCGGAACCTTCGTTGGGTCGAAGTAGGACTCTCCCGGCGGAGTCAGCTCATCTTGATTCATGACATTGGACTTTCGCTGTCGAACAGACTCACTCAAAGATCCCAGGGTCTAGATCGACCCCAATCGGACAATGGTCGGAGCCGAGCGTATCGGGCTCGATGAAGGCATCACGGACGAAGGGCATGGCGGACGGCGACGCGAGGACGTAGTCGATCCGCCAGCCGATGTTTTTCTCGCGGACGCCGAAACGTTGGCTCCACCATGAGTAGTGGTCCGGTCCGGGCTCGAAGCGGCGGAACGTATCCACCCAACCTGCATCGATCCAGTCCTGGAGCTCGGAGCACTCTTCCGGAAGAAAGCCCGATGTCTTGCGGTTGGCCTTGGGACGTGCGAGATCGATTTCCCGATGAGCGGTGTTGTAATCGCCCATGACGAGGACGCGGTATCCCGCTCGCCGCCAACGTTCGACTCCCTGGAAGAGCGCACGATACCAATCGAGCTTATAAGGGACTCGGTCGTTGCTCCGGTTCTTCCCCGAGCCGTTCGGGAAGTAGCCGTTGGCGACCACGAGTCGTCCGAAACGGGCGATCTGCAGGCGGCCCTCTGAATCGAAGCGTTCCTCTCCGAGTGAGGTCTCGAGCCGGTCTGGCGTGCGTCGAGAGAGCAGTCCGACGCCGGAATATCCCTTGCGCTCGGCGGCCACGTAATGCTGCTCGTACTCATCGAGTCCGCGGATTTCGTCGGGGATCGAATCGAGGTCCGCGCGCACCTCCTGCAGCCCGATGATTTCGGCGCCCGAGCCTCGGATCCAATCGGCGAGACCCTTCTTGGTCGCTGCACGGATCCCGTTCACGTTCCACGAGTAGACTCGTGCGGTTTTGCGGCTCGCGGACAAGAACTCAGTCCTCCGAAGAGAGGTAGGTGTAGTCGTCGAGGCCCTGGTCGTAGCGCCGGCGAAGCAGCGCAGAGTCCTCGAGGCTGATTCGGCCGCCCCGAAGCGCTCGCTCGATCGTGCGTCTGACGCGCTCGGAGAGCGCGCGCCGGTCGTATTGGACGTAGGACAAGACTTCGCTGACAGCATCTCCCTCGACCAGATGCTCGATGGAGTATCCGCCCTCATCGTCGAGACGCACGTGAACCGCATCTGTATCGCCGAATAAGTTGTGCAGGTCGCCGAGAATCTCCTGGTAGGCTCCGACGAGGAAGATCGCGAGGAGGTAGGGCGCGCCGTTCCAGGGGTGAAGAGGGAGGGTCTTTTCTTCCTCCGCCTCGCCGAGGAAGCGATCCAGACGCCCGTCCGAGTCGCAGGTGAGGTCGACGACGACGCCCGCCCGGGCGGGTTCTTCGTCGAGTCGATGGATCGGCATGACGGGGAAAATCTGCTTGACGGCCCAGGCGTCCGGAGCAGATTGGAAGATCGAGAAATTGCCGAAGTAGGTATCCGTCAGCAGCTCCTTGAGGTCCTGGAATTCCTCGGGTGTCTCGCCCATCTGTTTGAGCAGCTCTCCGAGTCGCGTGCAGCCCGCGTGGAAGAGCATCTCGGATTGTGCTCGGCCCAGCAGGTCGAGGTGTCCGAGCGAGAAGAGAGAAGCCGCCTCGTCACGACCGTGAAGGAGGTCGTGATAGCGCTCGGATAATGTTTCCGGAGTGATGCTCTCGACCGCTTCGTGAAGCGCTTGGAGGACCGGGGGAGCATCCGGAGCGCACGCTTCGAGGTGTGTCGGTGGTTGCTCCCGGTTGACGCCGATGATGTCGAAGACGAGGACGGATTGGTGGGCCACCATCGCTCGCCCGGACTCGGTCACGATATCGGGGGCAGGGATTCCCGCCTCTTCGCAGGCCTGGTTCGCCGAGAAAACCACGTCGTTGGCGTATTCCCGAATCGAATAGTTCATCGATGAGGAGTCGTCGGTTCCGGAACCGACATAGTCGACGCCGAGTCCCCCTCCGACATCGAGTAGATGAAGGGATCCCGCTCCCATGCGATGGAGCCCGACGTAGATGCGCATGGCTTCGCGGAGCGCGTCTTTGTGCGCGCGAATCGAGGTGATCTGAGATCCGATGTGAAAATGGAGGAGCTCGACGCAATCGAGAAGATCTTCGGTCCGCAAGCGCTCGATCGCGCGGACCAGCTCGCCCGCGGAGAGTCCGAATTTCGAGCGGTCGCCGGAGGACTCGACCCAGCGCCCTGCGCCGACCGTCGAGAGCCGGGCGCGGAGTCCGATATGGGGGCGGATGCCCAGGGCGGTCGCGGCCTTGACGATCAGCTCGATCTCGCTGTATCGGTCGACGACGATGATGGGGGTGCGCCCCAGGCGCTGGGCGAGCAAGGCGAGCTCGATGTACTCGCGGTCCTTATAACCGTTGCAGACGAGCAGGGCGTCGGGCGTGTCGAGCAAGGCGAGGGCGATGAGGAGCTCCGGCTTACTTCCGGCTTCGAGGCCGACGCCCAGCGAAGCCCCGAACTCGATCACCTCTTCGACGAGATGCGCCTGCTGATTCACCTTGATCGGATAAACGCCTCGCCAGCGACCGGTGTATTCGTGCTCGGAGATCGCGTCCTCGAATGAGCGAGCGAGGCCCTCGATGCGACTCGAGAGGATATCGGAGAACCGGATCAGGATGGGTCGACGGAGGCCCCGCCGCTCTAGCGCGCCGACGAGATTCGGCAGATCGATCGTCTGCGCATTCGTGTCTTGCGCTCCAGGCGTCGCCGTCGATCCGCGCGGATGCACCAGGAGGTTCCCCTTCTCGGACACGGAGAAGAATCCGTCGCTCCAGTCACGGACGCGGTAGAGGTCGCTGCTCTGTTTCGGTGTCCACTCGGACATCGGTTTCTCCGCGGTTTCCCGAGCAAATCTCGAGATGTGGGGCCTTTCTGGGGCGCGTCCCTCAGAATCGCTCGAAAGCAGGGGGTCGAGAACCAGTGCAGTTATAGCGACCCTGGCTCCGCTCCTCGCTGGCCGAGGGATTCCTCGTGTTCTTCTTTTTTTGCGAGGTTGCGAACTTTGACGATGCCTCGGCTCAGCTCGTCCTCGCCGATGAGGTAGACGCGCTCGGCGCCCGCTTTGTCCGCATCGCCCAGGACCCGCTTGAGTTTCGTCCGGCCCAGACAGAGCTCGACCCGGCGTCCCGCTTCGCGCAGTCTTCGGGCGACCGCGATCGCGGCGGGCTTCTCGTCGTCGCCGAAGGCGTAGACCACGTCTTGTACGTCACGTGACAGCTCGGGCCAGAGCCCCTCGTCCTCGAGGAGCTCGCCGATCACGGCGTCGCCAAAGCCGAAGCCGACCGCGGGGACCGGTTTGCCGCCGAGCGTTTCGGCAAGGCGGTCGTAGCGGCCGCCCCCTGCGATTGCTCTCAGGACACCGCCCGTGTCGAAGGCTTCGAAGACGATGCCCGTGTAGTAGGCAAGCCCGCGGACGACCGATGCGTCGAAGGGCACGTGATCGGCGATGCCATAGGCGTCGAGCAGGTCGTAGAGTCTGCGGAGTTCGGCCAGGGCTTCGGAGGTCGGTGAGGTGAATCGTGCCGCCTCGTCGAGTGAGCGGGCCCCGAGCATTTCGATCACGCGCTCGGCCTCACCGCGGCTCAGGCCCACCCCGGCTTCCTCTCCACAAAGGAGGTCCGCCACGGCCTCGGCCCCGATCTTGTCGATCTTGTCGATGACGACACAAAGGGGCGCGAAGACCTCGGGGCGATCGGCGAGCACGCCCGCTCGCAGGGACTCCTCGAGCAGCGCGCGGCTATTCAGCCGGACGTTCACCTTGCCTCGAGTGAGCCCCATGCCGTCGAGGGCCGTGAACATCGCCGAGAGCAGCTCGGCCTCGGCTTCGACCCCCGGCTCTCCCCAGATGTCCATATTCCATTGATAGTGCTCGCGGCGGCGTCCTCGCGTCATGCGTTCGTAACGCCAGTTCTGCGTCACGGTGAACCACCGGATCGGAAAGCGCATGGCGCCCTGTCTCGCGATGATCATCCTCGCGATCGAGGGGGTCATTTCGGCTCGGAGGGCGAGCTCCCGATCATGGAGTTCGAAATGGTAGAGCTGGTCGATGATCTCTTCGCCGGCCTTGCGACGGAAGAGGTCGAGGTGCTCGACCATCGGAGCGTCCACCTCGTCGAAGCCGAAGGCGTGGGCGGTCCTTCGGAAATGCTCGAAGAGCCAAGTCCGTCTTCGCATGTCCTCGGGATAAAAGTCGCGCGTGCCCCGAGGGGGCATTAGCCCGCTGTTCTGCTTGCCCTTGGTCACGGGCACCTCCTGGTTCTTCGAGGGTCTCGCGAGGCTGGAAACCGCGCTGCAGGGAATACCACGCTCAGGCCCCGATGCGCAGCGGTCGAATGGGATTGCTACATACCGAAGGCCCATTGCCCCGCTGGGGGGCGCGGTTCTCGGGTCTTGGGGGCCGCCGGAGCGGTCACTGCATGCTGTGATCTTTCAAACGATAAGGAACGACCATGGACTTCGATGCCCTTTCTGATGACCTCGCACGGCCCTTCGCATTTTTGCCGCTCGCGACGCTGATCGCGGTCTTGCTGCTCGGAATGCCGGGCTGCGGAGAGGGGTCCAAAGAGGAGGCTGGATCGGCTGTCGTGCCCCCTGCGGCTGAGCCGGCGCAGGCCGCTGCTCCCGCTGGGCCGACGCGGGCCAAGGAGCCGACCACTCCGGATGATCTCGATACGGGTCTCGTGCTCGGCCTCTCGGTCTTTCCCGAGGCGAAGCCCGGCGATTCGGGTCCTCCGGTCCCGCTCCCCGCAGAACTCGAGTTCCTCGTCCGGCGGGGTGGCGAATGGGTGGTGACGAAGCTGACCGATGACGAGAGCAACGTATTCCACAAGGCCATGGCCTATGAGATGCCAAACGGAGAGACCGCGCTGCTCACGGGGGCGGGCGAAAAGGCGATGCTCCGGCTGTGGACGAAAGAAAATGGCGAATTCGTGCCCCAAACCCTTTGGGAAAAGGATTTTGGCGGTCGTTTCTCGCGGATGCGTGATCTGGAAGTGGGCGATATCGACGGTGACGGGACCCGGGCGATCGCCGTCGCGACCCACGATCAGGGGGTCGTCGCGGTCGTACGTCCGGCCGCCGATGGGTATTCGGTAGAGGAACTCGACGTCGAGAAGGACACCTTCGTGCACGAGGTCGAGCTCGGCGACGTCGATGGAGACGGTGCGATGGAGATCTATGCGACGCCCTCGGAGCCGAATAAGCTCGACGGCTCCCACCAGTCGGGGGTGGTCGTCCGCTACGTACCGAGCAAGGGAGAGGGGCGCGTCGTGGTGGCGGATCTCGGAGAGCGCCACGCGAAGGAGATCCTGGTCCACGACATCGACGGGAACGGCAAGGACGAGCTCTACGTGATCGTGGAGGGCCAGAAGGATCCAGCGGGCCGAGGGCTCCTGCACCGGACGGAGATCAGGCGCTACGAGGCCGATACGCCGCCGGATCAGGGCGTCGTGATCGCCGAGCTCAACGATCGGCTGGGTCGCTTTCTGACCCCCTCGGATCTGGATGGAGACGGGAAGAAGGAGATCGTCGCGGCGCTCTTCGCCAAGGGCGTGTGGTGGCTCCGGCCCGGCGAAGACCCGACGCAGCCCTGGAGAAAAAGGGCCATCGACCGTCGCTCGAGTAGCTTCGAGCACGCCACGATCGCGCTCGACCTCGATGGGGACGGGGCTGATGAACTCTACGTCGCGAGCGACAACGATAAGCAGGTGCGGCGTTTTACCTGGAACGGCCGACGGATGGTCAAGGAAGTGATCTATGAGCGGCCGGACGACCGGTCCGTCCTGACGTGGAACATCATGCCCATCCCCGTCTCGCTCGCAGCGGAGTAGCGGGCCGGCCGGGGGGCCTCGGCGGCTCCTCTAGAGCTCAGTGCCGATCGGAGGCATTCACGCGGTCGCTTCCCGTGCGAGGCGAAGCATCGCTCGGGTCGCGATCTCGACACACGCGTGCATGTTGCGGTCGAGGTCGATCTCGGAGGGGCCCGGCCACGGTGCCTTGTCCGACACGACGCAGATGGCGCCGGCCCGGATGCCGAAGAGGCCGGCGAGCGTGAGCAGCACGCCCGCCTCCATCTCGCAGTTGAGGATGCGCGCCTGCTGCATGTCTCGGATGCGGGTCTCGAGTGGACTCGGCCAGTAGCCGTCGACGGACATGCTCTCGAGGCGTCCCTCGGGCCCGGCGATGGCGTTCCGGGCGTAGAAGGCATCGAGTGACCAGGTGACGCCGGTGCGAGCGTGGACGCCCTCGGTGCGTGCTTCTTCGACGAGCGCGGCGACGATCTCCCAGCTCGCGACGGCCGGGTATTCGGGGATCACGTAGGTCCGGCTCGTCCCGTCGTCGCGGACGCATCCCGTCGTGATGGCGAGGTCACCGATCTCGAGCGCGGGATCCATCCCGCCGGAGTTGCCGATCCGTAGGATCGTCCGGGCGCCGAGCTTGACCATCTCTTCGATCAGCACGGCCGTGCCGGGGGCCCCGATGCCGTGGGAGGCGGCGGTCAGCGGGGTGCCCGCCTTTTCGCCCGAGACGATCGTGTACTCGCGCACGCGGCAGACCTCGCGTCGCGTATCCCAGCCCTGGCTAATCAGTTCGACCCGGGCCGGGTCGCCGCAGACGAAGACATGCTCGGCGATGTCGCCAGGGCGGCAGCCGGTGATCGGTTGAGCATCGCTCAAAGGGGCTCTCCTCGGGTCGGACAAGGAACGTCGGGGGTCGGCGTCGGCCAGAGAGAAGCGACTTTGAATGGACGCTGCCAGCGGCACGCGACCCTGGGCCCTCGGGGCGTGGATGGATGGCCTCGGGGAGGGCAGGTCGCCATGGGGCAGGGTGGAGCGCTCCACGCGAAGCCGAGACCGCTGCGTGGCAGATTCGCGATAGACTCGGGCGGTGTAGCGCGAGCCGATCACGGATTCGCGCCCTGGGAGTCGCATGCCGCGTCGATCGATCGGAGGCCCGCTCGCCATCGGGATCGTCTCGATGGTGCTGGTGCTCGCCCTCGCGGTGGGCTGGCAGATCCTCGTCTGGCGTGATGACAGCGAGCCCACCTCGGGGATGTCGACCTTCGACAGCGTCCTCTTTGTGCTCGGAACGCTCTTCTTTCTCTTTGTCCTCGCGGGTCTGGTCTGGCTCTGCGTCAAGCTTGTGCTGGAGATGCGTCTGAGCCAATCCCAGCGCGCCTTCGTCGATGCGGTCACCCACGAACTCAAGACTCCGCTCGCCTCCTTCCGTCTCGGTTTGGAGACGATCGGACGCCACGAACTCCCCCCCGACAAACGCAGTGAGTTCCTGGGCCGCATGGCCGAGGACCTCGACCGGCTCGAATACACCGTGACGCAGGTCCTGGCGGCGGCTCGGGCCGAAGAAGCGCGCGACACGCGTGCGGTTCGGAGCGCCGTCGATCTGAACGCGCTGATCGCCGAGCACGTGCGGGAGCTTCGGGAGAGGCACGCACTGGACGCGGAAGCCGTGGGGGTCGGTCAGGCTCGGTCTCTGCGCGTGCGAGGCGACGCAGCGGAACTCGGCGTGGTTTTCCGTAACCTGCTCGAGAACGCCGTGAAATACTCCGAAGGTTTGGTCCGCATCCGGGTGGGGATCTTCGAGGCAGGAGATGCTCGAGTCCGAATCGAAATCTCGGACCAGGGGATCGGGATCCAGAAACAGGAGCTCGGCCGTATCTTCGACCGCTTCTACCGCGCCGGGCGGGCGGTACAGCGGCAGGTCTCTGGGATGGGCCTCGGCCTCTTCGTCGCAAGGACGCTGCTGCGTAAGCATGGGGGGCGCATCAGTGCGTTTTCAGAGGGCGCCGGCCGCGGCAGTCGCTTCGTCGTCACCTTGAGGTCGGTGTGAGACCCGGAGTGAGGACGAACACGGACGGGCTGCAAGGCGCGGGGGGGAACCCTCGCGTCCTGGTGGTCGAAGACGAGGCTCATCTCGCCGACGGGGTTCGGTTCAATCTCGAGCAGGAAGGCTTCGACGTCGAGGTCTTGGCCGACGGACGCAGTGCCGTGGAACGGCTCGCCGACACGGGGTCTCCGCCCTTCGACCTCATGATCCTGGATCTCATGCTGCCCGAGATGAGTGGATTCGAGGTGGCCCGACGGGCTCGCGCCTCGGGCAACTACGTCGCGATCCTCATGTTGACGGCCAAGGACGACCCCGCCGACGTCGTTCGGGGGCTGGAGGAGGGCGCGGATGATTACCTCACGAAGCCCTTCCGGCTGGATGAGCTGCTCGCTCGAGTGCGCGGATTGATGCGACGTCGGCGCTGGGACGGAGTCGAGCCCCAGTCCGAGTCGGTTGCGGATGTTCGGGTCGGGCAAAGCATCATCCGATTCGATCGGTTCTCGATCGAGACACCCCAAGAGACCGTGACCCTGACCACGAGAGAAGTGGGTCTGTTACGCGCGCTGGTGGAGCGCGAGGGGGAGACGGTGACGAGAGGAGAGTTGTTGCAAGAGGTCTGGGGATTGCGCCCCGACACGAAGACGCGGGTGATCGACAGTTTCGTGGTACGCCTTCGTAAGTACCTCGAACGCGATCCCAGTCAGCCCGAGCACATCGTCTCCGTGCGCGGTCGGGGTTATCGCTTCGAGCGTTAATGCGTTTTACCTGGACGCCGAAGAAAGCCTTCTCTCGAGGGGGCGAGCCGTTGTTCGGTTCCGAGATCTTTTGGCTTGTGAAGGGTGGTCGGATCGTGCCACCCTCTTCATATGAGTCCTCTTCGAATGCACGTGCAGCCGGTTCTCGGAGAGCCGGTATTGATGTTGGCCTTCGAAGGATGGAATGACGCCTGCGAGTCCGCTTCGTCGGCCGTTCGCTTCGTCGATGCGAGGTTGCGAGGGGTGCCGCTCGCGGAGATCGAGCCCGACGACTACTACGATTTCACCGTCCGCCGCCCGCAGGTCCAATATGATGCGGGTGTGTCGGGAGAGATCGCCTGGCCGGGTACGGAGTTTCGCTACGGCGTGACGGAGGAGGGCGTCGAGCTGATCACGGGGCTGGGCGTCGAGCCGCATATGCGCTGGAGAAGCTATTGCGCGTCGATCGTGGAACTCGCCGTCGATATGGGCGTACAGCGCTGCCTGCTCTTAGGCGCCTATCTCGCGGACGTGGTCTATTCCCAGCCTGTCGCGGTCTCAGGCTTCACGAGTGATGCTTCTCTTCTAGAGAGATTCGAAGTGGAACCCACTACCTATGACGGTCCGACCGGAATCGTCGGTGTTCTCGCGAACGCGCTGCAGGAAGAGGGCGTGGAAGTGCTCTCACTCTGGGCGGGCCTGCCTCATTACATCAGCGCCACTCCGAATCCGCGCGGAACACTCGCGCTTCTGCGCAAGGTCTCTCAGTATCTCGAGATTCCTTTCGACGTGAAACACCTCAAGGGCGACGCCCTTCGCTTCGAGGAGGAGATCTCGAAGGTGGTGTCCGCGGACGAAGAACTCTCCGACTACGTCAAAGAACTCAAGCGGAGGGAGTTCGCCCAATAGGCGGCCGGCGAACTCCACGTGATGTCCGCAGGGCGAGCGCCTTCAGGTGAGTTCGATCGACTGCTCGATCAGCATGATCGGGATGCTGTCGTCGACGACGTAGAGGACCTTTCCGTCTTCCCGAAGCAATCCCTCGCTGATCGCGGCGGTCACTTTTTCGCCTCCGCGATATCGTAGGCGGCCCGAGGCAATTTCGGCGTTCAGTGGCTTGATCACGTCGGTAGGAGCGCGTGAGACGGGCTGCCGGGTCTCGGGGCAGCACAGAATGTCCAGGAGTTCGTCGTCGATGGGCATGGGGAGATCCTAGCGATTGTCTCGAGCCGTCGAAGGAGGTTCAGCGCAGGAGTGCCGAGGAATAGTCGAGGATCCGCCGCGCGACGATCAGCTGGTTGATCTGCTGCGTCCCCTCGTAGATGTCGTTGATCTTGGCATCGCGCATCCACTTTTCGACGAGGAGCTTCTTGGAGTGCCCGATCGGTCCGAGGATCTGAACGGCCTTCTGGGTGATCTTCGTGACGGCGAGGCCGGATTTTGCCTTGGCCATCGAGGCTTCCAGGTTGTTCGGCTTGCCCTTGTTCATCATCCACGCCGCTCGCCAGGTCAGCAGTCGAGCCGCTCGCAGCTCGGCCTCCATCTCGATCACGTCGCGCTCGATGGCGGTGAGTTCTCGGGGCGGCGCGTCGTATCGGATCTCGATGCCCTGGCGTGAGAGCTCCTCCTTGACGAAGTCCAGGGCGGCGCGGCCGATTCCCGTGGCCATGGCCGCGACGATCGGGCGGCTGGCGTCGAAGGTTGCCATGGCTCCCTTGAAGCCCTTGTCGCCGGTCTTCTTCGGATTTTTTTTACGGACCTCGCTGCTGCCGAGGAGGTGACCGGCGGGGACGCGACAGTTGTCGAGTCGGAGAGTCGCGGTGTCCGAGGCGCGGATCCCGAGCTTCTTTTCGCAGCCGATCAGCTCCATACCAGGGGTATTGGCCATGACGACGAAGGACTTGATCCCTCCCCGGCCGGCGCTCTTGTCGATCGTGGCCCAGACCACGACGAAGCCGCCGTCGACGGTCGAAGCGCCTTCGCCCGCGGTACAGAAGATCTTCGTGCCGTTGAGGACCCATTCCTGGGTCGTTTCGTCCCAGTCCGCCGTGGTCTCGATCGCGGCGGAGTCCGAGCCGGCCTGGGGCTCGGTGATCGCCATCGCGCCCCAGATGGGGTGACCGCCCTCTTCGCGGAAGGGGGACATGAACTTCTCTTTCTGCTCCTTCGTGCCCGCCGCACTGACGGCTGAGCCCCCCAATGCGGGGGTCGGCATTCGGAGATAGAGGCCGGCGTCTCCCCAGCATAATTCTTCGGCTTGGAGGCAGACGGTGACGAAGCCGTCGTTGTCGAAGATCGCCTTGTCCTGGGGCCCCTTGCGACCTTCCGCCCACCAATAATCGACCCACTCGGTGGGGAGATGGTGCTCGGCGAGGTCGTATTTGCGCGAGATCGGCCGCATCTGAGCCTCTGCGACGGCGTGGTAGTGCTTCTGAGAGATTTGGGAGCCGGGAGACAGCTCGAAGTCGATGGGCATGGGGAGAGTTCCTCGGTTGGAGGGAGGGCGCGGACTTAGACGAGAGCCAGGGTCTCGTAACTCGCGAGTCCGGTGAGGTTGCGCAGGTGGAGCTCGGGGAGATACTCACGGATATAGCCGTGGCCCCCGAAGACCTGGACGGCTCCATCGGCGACCTCGAGCGTAATTCGGGCCGTCTGATCCGCCGCGAGGCGCGTGAGCCGGGTCGCGTCCTGGCCGCGGTCCATCGCGTCGGCCGCCTCCCAGATAAGCAGTCGCGCGCCATCGATCTCGATCGCCATGTCGGCGAGCTTGAAGGCGATCGCTTGCCGGGTCGCGATGGGCTGGCCAAAGGTCTCTCGCTCCTTGGCATAATCGCGTGAGGCCTCGAACGCAGCGCGTGCTCCCCCGAGGGCTGCGGCGGCGACCGCGATGCGTCCCCGATCGATCAGCGCCCGGATCTCGTCATCCGAGGCGGTGAGCCGTGCACTGGCCGGTACGCGTACGCCCGAGAGCGCGAACTCGACCGTCGGGAGGCCGTTCAGCCCCAGGTTCCGCTCAGGCTCCGCTGTCGAGCCGGCGGCGTCCGTTGGGACGACGAACCCAGCCAGATGCCCCTCTTCCGCGGCGATCACGAGGCAGTGTCGTGTGCCCTCGAGCCAAGGCACCTGGCATTTCACGCCGTCGAGGACGAACTCGTCTCCGTCGCGTTTGGCGGTGAGCTGGGGGTGAAATACGTCGAAATCGAAGCGCGGTTCTACGATGGCGAGCGATCCGGGTGCGAATTGAGCGCCCAAGAGGCTGGGTAATACATCGTTTTGAATCTGCTGAGTGCCGTGGTCGGCGACGGGGAGCCCGATCAGGCCCGGGGAGAGAATCGCGAGGGCGGTTGCCATGTCTCCCCAGCCGAGTTCCTCGGCGATGAGGGCGCCGGTCATGGCAGATCGCTCTCCCCCGCCGCCAAAAGCCTCCGGGAGGGCGTTCGCCACCAACCCCAGCTCATGGGCGGCGCTGAGCACGGCCGGGTCGGGCTTGCCTGCTTCGTCGGTCACTCGACATTGGGGGCGAATTTCATTCTCGGAAAATTGGCGAACGGTCTCGATGATGAGCGCCTGTTCTTCGGAAGGCTCAAAGTCGATCATTTGAATCCTCAGTCTCGCTG
>Ga0315316_10000186_pt1 | contig 37149 bp, 70 predicted proteins | sample M160m3416metaG_FD_203702 | JGI IMG/M metagenome (GOLD analysis project Ga0315316, IMG submission 203702) | Ammonia-oxidizing marine archaeal communities from Monterey Bay, California, United States - M1 60m 3416 | ecosystem: Environmental > Aquatic > Marine > Intertidal zone | place: USA... | reverse complement strand
TCTTTCCGTATTGTCCTTCATCAACAAAGCGGTTGACATAAAAGCCTCGGTCTTCCAATATCTTCTCTAACATAGGTGGCATGACGCGCTTGGGCTTCACAGGCTTGGGCGCAGTTGCTGTCACGTCAACACTATCACCACGGATGCCCAGCGCCTTCAGTGCCCCCTTTAGGGCTTGGCGCTCAGAATCTTTGTCGTCGGCATTGAAGCCCTCGCTGAAGCGCCTGAAGTTTTCAAGTATGTCTTTCATCAACATCCACCCTCTACACAACATGGTATTTTATCGACACCCAATCTGTCAAATGCTTCTAATCTATGACGACCATCTATTACATAATATATTTGTTGTCCGGAAGATCCAAGCTTTCGGAACGGGGCGACCTCAATCGGGTGCTGGTGGTCCAGCCCTTGTTGGATTAGTTTGATTTTCCCTTCTATAATGCTTTCTACATCGTAGTCGTTATAGTCCCATGGCTGAGTAGGTTTGCGAATCTGATCCCTATCGAGATAAAATATATTCACTTTTTCAAACCTTCGGATCCGTATCCTCCAAGAGACCATGAGCCGTTCATTATGTGACCAACATGGTGAATATCATCAAACCCCATGGCATGACCTATTTCATGTTCTAAGATTCTTTCCGAATCTCCCCATGCAGGGATTATCTCAATCTTTGCTTTAAAGATTTGACCGGTATCATTGTTACGCCAAGTTCTAGTTGAACCCAAGTGGCTTCCCATCTTAAAGTCTTGACCCGGAATGTCAATCATTATTGTATTGTAGGGTACCTGACCAATAGCGCAACCATAGTTATCTGAGGGTGCCTGCCTGATATCCCCAAACTCGTAACCTAATCGTTTCCAATATCCGACAGCCCTCTCTATCCTATCCATGGTCACCGGACCTCGGTGACATAATAGAATGTCCGGAGGAAAGCGCCATGAACCACTGCGAGTCGGGGTATCTGATGCGAATGTTTTCGCAGGGCACACCCAAGTATCCGGAGTAGGCGATAGTCGATCCACCGTGTGTGCCGTACGGGGGAACGGATGTGCTATGGCTACCCAAAGAAGCAATGCCTTCATTCATGTGACCTCCACTATTCGTAAACAATTGCGTGTCCTTCATTTATTAACATTTGATTAACACTTTCTTGACTTTCTATAAATAGTTCTCCTAAACATCTTCCGTACTTTCCGACGCCATGAGAAACCAAAACAAATTTGTCATCAGCAGCCGTCAATATCTCTAAAAGACGTGCCTTTGCTGCCAACCCTTTTTCCTTCTCCGACAAATCACGGGTGCGGGATTCTGGTGCGTTAATCCCATAAAGACGAATGCGCTTCTTAGCCCAGACATCAAAGCCCAAGTCAATCAGCGCATCTATCGTATCGCCGTCAACAACACGAATCAACTTCGCATTGTATCTGTACATTTATAGTAGTCCTTCGACCCAGCCCTGAATTACTGATTCGTTCCAGCCGTTGAGTCCATGTTGCAAGACCATATTGCGGTCAATGACAACTAGCGTTGGCCAACTTGTGACAGGATATCCATCTTCCAGAGGTTCAGTCAAATCAATCATTGCGCGTGAGCCGGCAAGAACAGGAAGCGTAATACCATGGGTCGCTGCCCATGACTCCAAGTCTTCTAACTCAACCGTATCTCGGGCTGAGTCTTCAATAAGGATTGTAATCCAAACGAAGTTTTCATCTCCATACGCTTGAACCCACTGGTCGCCCACGGGCGCAATCATGTTGCAGGGTCCACACCACATTGCCGACAAGTCAACAACAATAACTTTTCCGTAGTGCTGATATAGATCCGACTGCTCGCCATATTGATCCAGCAACTCAAAGTTGCAAGGGTTGTCTCCTAAATCATGAGCGCAAGTTTCCCAAGTTGCCCATGGGTACGGGTCAAGGGGTACAGCAGGTACCGTTGGTTGCCCGATGCTTACAGTAGCACTGTCATCTGTTATCTCTACCTCAGTGGGTCCGCAGGCGCTACCGCATGCCATTGTAAATAATAATGGTAATATTCTAATCATCTCTTTTCTCCTATGCGTTGGGAGTTCCCAACATAATCTTTAATTCATTCTCATGTCCTTGAATCGTTCTAGTGTACCAGCCATCAATCCCGGGGTATTTGCCATCCGGGTGAGGACCGAGCCAGTTAATAGGTTTTGACGCTCCTAACGTCTTTTGTACCACCTCTGGGTTATCTACATAGGGGGCGTCGTGATACTTTAGCATAACATGTGCGATGCCTTTTGACATCTCTGCATATGTGCCGGGTGTGTGCAGCATATCTGCTGTCTTTGTTTTGTAAGCGTCGATAGACGTGCGCTTACCATCGTGTCCAGATGCGGACAGTTTTAGTCCGGCAGGTTTGCTCTTTGCAATACGAACAGCATCCGGCTCTGGGTCATCGTCGAGGTCAACTGCTGCCCAATAGTCTGCATCGCCGGGAATATCGGATGCTTGCTTATAAGCGAAGTTACCCCCGATCTCTTTATATGCGTTCTGAATCAGTGCGATTAACTCATCGGTAATATCGGCGTTCTCTGGATCGTTGACCATATCGCTAGCGGGGATCTCTTCCCAACTGCCCTTGTCATGTCCATAGTCAGCCCAAACTTCTTCTTTAATATACTTTCGCCAATTTTCAAAGAGGAGTTTCATTTTATTTCGTCTACAGACTTCTCCATTTCGTCATCAAAGTCTGTGCGAAGCTTAATCATTGAATTAAACTGTGCCCTCTTTCTGTCAAGCAATAAAGCGCCCTGTGGTTTAACAAGTTCGCCCTGCACTTCCACACCTTCAAAGTCAATTTCGGTTCGTTCTTTGTAAATGACTTTGGGCTCTTCTTCTTTGTCGTCAGCCAGAGCCGGTGACGAGAGCAGAAGAGGCAGCAATAATAATATTTTACCACTCATCATCATAAAGGTCGGCTCCTGCTTCAAGTGCGGCGGCTAGTTTCATAAGATCAGAATCTGACATCTCTTCAAGTTCTGTAAACTCGTCTGGCGCCGGGGGCTCTTCGTCTTCAAGCCCGCCCTCAGGATCACCATACATACTGCCGTCGTGTGGGTTTGCTTCTCGGTCAGTGAAAAAGGTCTCGCCTTCTCCCGGGTCATCATCGCGCTTATAGTTCCCTTCCATAAACCGTCTCCAGTTCTCCATTATTAGTTTTTGATCCATTTTTAATCTCCTCCGTATGTGACCCAAAGCTCGATGGCTTCTTCATATTCATAGATTTCTTCAAGCGGCAAGCTGTCGAGCGCTTGATCTAAATGTTTTATATCTTCCACCAGCAATACCTCTTTCTATTAAGTAAATAGTATGGATGGTCTTGATTGGCATATGCTTCTTTCTCAAAAGGAATGTTGTAATATGCTTCAGAGCCTTTTTGCCCTCGAAGAAGGTTAATAATCCAGTATAGAGGGTAGAGGATCAGAAAGCCGATAAATGCTAACTCTAAATATTGCTGAAAGTGTATGGTTTCATGACGTTTCGTAGTCTCTGACATTTCACCACGGCTGATGACCAATGGTCCCAGCGTGATCGCGCCAATGTTAATGGGAGAAAGATAAGATAACCAAACCGGTATCTTACTGTTCTCTATAAATTTTGGTTTCCAGAGTCTCATAGTTTTTCATCTACCATCCTTATCGCCTCTTCTACGTCAATGCCTTGTTTGGCTAACTCGACAACCTGCCGAACTGCTTTCTCAAGTCACGACCCTGCGAGGTCTTCGCTGAAGAATTCATAAGCGCGTGTATACGCTGTTGAATGTCTCCATGCATCAAATATCTCTTTCACTTCTTTTCTCCATTAGTAAGTATGTTCGTGTATCTATTTTTTACTTTTTCGCTTATCGGAATTGGCTCGCCGTCGCCGTCGATCCGTACATATGTGATTTCCGTGGTACACACTGTTCTTTGCGTGCCATTATATGGGCTGTGTCTTCTGGCGCCTAGGCGAATTGTAATCGAGCACTCGCCTATCCTCTTGACAGAGCCATAGATCTTAATAATGTGACCCGGGCGTACAGGCTTCTTGAATATTACTTCAGATAGTCTTACAGTAACAAGTCTTGGCGAGTCAATACATTGGGCAGCGAATGCTGCGCCGGATTCGTCTAGCCAAGCGAGCAGATCTCCGCCAAACAGGTTTCCATGAACGCCCACATCTTTCGTTTTACAGACGTGAGTTGATATCAGTTCAATCAGTGATTCTTTGTCAGGGTCTACCACCACTTTTTAGTCTTCTTTGTTTTCTATTGTTTTTTCAAGTTTGATTCCGAGCACACACATCGCTCCGGAACCTAAGGCTAATAACATTGTCTCTGGGGATCCTGTCATGAACCCAAAAGCAAAAAGCGCGACATTGATGCCCAATGCGGCGATACACACATCTCGCATTATTTGTTTCATACCGTAAATAGTTTATGATTTCCAATTATAGTTCACACGACCGTCAAAATCAAGTTTTTTTCTACGGACTATTTATAAGTGTACGAAGCTTATACTGTTATTAACCTTGCCTACCTTCTAGTAGCTCAGGGATAGTGGTGCGAGCGTACTTGGGAGGAACAATGTGGAAACGAAAGACCGGAGAATATTGGCATACTTAAAGAATGCAATCAGTGAAACGTTAGTAAAGATAGAAGAGCCTAAGGAAAGGAAAGACCTAATCGATGAGGTCATGAAGCTTAGGGATCTAAAGCGTTCGGAGTTGACACTCAAACACATTTTAGAACAAGACGATAAGAAGTAATAAAAAAACCCGCCGAAGCGGGTTTTTTATTTATTAGAGGCTTCCCTCTTAGCTCAGCATTTCAATAAGCTGTGACTTCTTAAGCTTAGAATAGCCCTTGAAACCGCTGTCCTTTGCGAACGTCTTGAGTTGATCGACAGTCATACTTGACATGTCAATGCTCTCTTCGCTTTCGTCCGGATAGTCCTCCAGAGGCTTATCAACCTCGTCGTCCGGATTGATATCAACCACTTCAATCTCAAAACTGAGATCCTTGCCGGCTAGCGGATGGTTGAGATCCAGCGTCACATCAGTGTCTGTGAAAGACGCAACCTTGGCGAACAGAGGACGACCATCTGCGGTGGTTCCCTGAACAGGTGCGCCTTCAAAGAACTGATAATCAGAAGGAAACTGGTCCCGCTGAACAGTGCTGAATGCCTCTGGGTTTGTCGGACCATACGCATCTGCAGATGCGATGTTGATCGTCTTTGTTTGACCCTCGGTCATTCCAATCAATGCGGATTCAAATCCTTTGATTAGTTGACCAGAGCCAACGACGACGGGTAGCGGTTGTCCGCGCTCGTATGAGCTATCGAACACATTACCGTCCGTAAAGCTACCCTTATAATGAAGTAGAACACCGTCGCCGGTGACTACCTTCTGCTTCTTTGTGTTTGCCATTTTTTTCTCCATGGTTTTTATTTTGCGCTTTTAACGCTCTTGTACAAGATGGTGGAGACGGCGGGAGTCGAACCCGCGTCCACAATAAGTCTGATTCTAGTCATTCACAAGTTTGTTCAGTTTTGTTAGCAAACTGAAAAGCTAGACGGCTATAATCTAATGCTTACCGTCCTGTTGCATTAGATGGTTTTGATTTTTACAACTTGTCTGTTGTTTTGCTTAGATTGGAAAGAAGGTTCTAAGCGACCTCCCGATTAAGCCGCTAGGCGTACAGAATCGAAGTGATTGTTGTTATTTGCAACTATTGTTTTTGAACTGTTAAGGTCGTGTCTAACCTACTTGCACTATTCCTCTTTCTTACCCTGTCGAATCCTTTTCGTCCCCTTTGGTTTTTTTCTTCTTTTTGCTTCGCTTCGTTATCTTCTTGGTGATCACGCCAAGTGGCTTTCCGTTTTCTCCGTCAAGCCAAATGACGATCTCATCTTTTCTATCTATTTCCGACCGCACCGCTTTGAGATACTTTATCTCTTTCTTCGCTTTCTTAAGGGCTGCTGCTTCAGTGGTGTGACTACTAATTAGCTCACCTTGAATATAATGCCCATCCCATTTCCAGACTTTCCAACTCATTATTTACTTTGTTTATTATTTGAGACTCAAGAGAAGATTGTTGGCGCTCCTCGCGTCCAACTTACCAGTCTAACTTCTACTGCTGTTCCTTCAAAATGGATTTCCCATGTCATAGGGGATACGTCCGCAATGGACGGCTGGAACTACTTGAAACAGCAAGGTTCGTTTTAGACATTGAACCGACAACCTTATTATTGTTAAACCCTCTAGAGAGCCGGTCATTTACGACCAATATATATTGAGTTTGCGCATCGCTACTCCTGTCTTTGTTTTGTTTCTCTATTATAACACACTATTCTGAAAAAAACGAGTCCGTTTTATATATTTTTAGATTTTTATTTAGTTCTGCTACTGTGATGCCCAAAAATCTCGCCGCTTCTTTCTTAGAGCGTGTCGCTGAGAGAGCATATTTTAATACTGCATCCCTAGTAAGTTCTGGAAGAGATTTCCAGATAGGGAATCCATAGAATTTCCCTCTGAGAGATCTAGTAGAGAGTTCAAGCTTAAGAGCAATCACTTCCTCTAGTGATAGGGAATTGATCATTACTTCAAATTCATCACTTATCTTCTTGTCTTTCTGAAGCTTCTTTGATATACTATATGTATGATTCTTACCTACTTTCATTTTTCCTTCTTAAGCTAGAATATCAAGTAAGAGTAATTTAGTAATTATAATATACCACCAAACGGAGGTCTTGTCAAGTACAAAATGAAAGAAAGATCGATCTTTTTACAAAAGCTTTACATCTACTCTCTAAAATCGGTAGGTCCAGCTTGTCTTCCCCAAGTTTGGCGGTGCGCAGTGATCTGATATCGGTCTTCGAGAAACCTGACATTGATTTCCCAGTCTCCGCCTAAAGTCTGTCGAAGCTCTTCAGCGTCTGCTTCTTTTTGCGCACGTTGTTCTTTTTGCGCAGCAACTCTTTCGTCATGTGCTCTTTGTTTTCCAGAGACCTCAGTGACGACTTCTTTAATAATCTTATGGAGTTGTGTTTTTGTGATTTTCATTTTAACCTCCCAATTCTCTCGTTATCATCCGATACATTTCAGCAGCTAGCCCATCCAAGTCGGGCGTGATACTGGTGTGCCCGGTGCTGCCCATTGTTTGAGACAAATCTGGGTCAAGCCCGCCTTCCACTAAATCAGCAACAATCTCTCCTAAATGCTGTCTTACGATCCCCACGCCCTGATCCGTGCCAGATGGAGAAGGCATTGCGCCTGCATCACCTGTTGTAATCTCGTTGATTACTTCTTTAATAATCTTATGGAGTTGTGTCTTTGAGATTTTCATTTTAACTTCTCGATGCGAATCTCGTTGATTACTTCTTTAATGAGTTTGTTAAGTTTTGATTTAGTGACCTTGCCTTCGCCGTAAGCTAAGTTGGCAGAGCCTACAGCACTAGAAGCCCTCCCGTGGGGAGTTTTCTCCCTCCTGCTGCTGCTTCCAGCGCGACGGTCGCCCGTGAGTTTGTGCCAGAAAGCCGGCTCGTCTGCCTCTTCTTGCTCTTTCTCAAACTCAGCACGGCGCGCCTTGTCCCGCCGATTCCGAGCATTCGTTCTCAGGACATCTTCGGCGTCGGCAATCTTGGAGCCAATGTCCCGCAGATTTTGAGAAATGATAGTTCTGGCTTCATCACCCTTGGGGGTTCGACGCATGCCTGTAAAATGGTTGTACATGATATCAGCACCTTCTTGACCTTTTCCTTGCATCATTAATTCTTTTGCTTTTGCCATATCTGCCTTGGGCAATCCGGCTCTCATCATCAATGATCCAATTCTATCAACGAAGTCTTCTACAGCCTGAACTGGGTCGTCCTCATAAGTTAAGTCATCGAGGGGTCCATCGCCCCAATCGTCTTTCGCGAGCGCGCTTGCAACTTGCGTTAGGATTGCATCAATCCTTTTTGTTTCTCCGGTTTCAAAGCCCATCTTGTGACCCATCTTTCCGAAGAAGCCTTCGTCTATAGCGGCATCAGTTTCTTCTTTAATAATTTGCCTAAGTTGTGATTGTGATATTTTCATAAGTATACTCCTAAAATGTATCCGAGAATCATGCCTTTGATTGCAGAGATCCACAGAAGCTGGTAATTCGATAGATTACAGTAGTCTGCTACACATTGAATCCTGTCTTTGTGCCATTGTACAAAATGATCCATTATAAACCTCCGAAGTCCATTTCTTCTTCGCCGCCCAATCCCATTTCTTCTTCGCCGCCCAGTTCAGCCTCAGCGCCTTTCTCCTGTTCGTACTCGGGAGTCGTAGGCTCTTCAGGTGTTCCTTCAAGTTCTGATTCCCATGTGTCAAAATACAGCTTGAGATTAGTAATCAAATAATCGTAATATTGTTTTCTGTCTTCTTCAGAGCCAAGCTTTGCGTATGGCTCGATGACATTCTTAGAAACCTTGTTCCATGCGTCAAGAGCATAGTTGCGACCGGTCTTATCCATATCGCCAACGCCTGCTCCAAACTCTTCTCTTTCAGATTCTAGAGGATCTGCTTCTTCTGGTTCTTCGCCCAGCTTTAATGCGTCAAGTGCGTCGGCTTCATCTTCAACTTCTTCTTCAGGAGCATCACCCACTGAGAGTTCTGCTTCTAAGAGGGTATTCAGCGCCTCTGCAAGCTCTTCTATTCCACTGTCATCGACCATGCTACCGCCAGCATCATCGCCGTTCTCCGTGGCGTTAGGAAGCCCTGCAGCGCGTTCTACGCCAAGTGCCTTAATAGCTGCGTTAATGATATGCGCTCGAAAAGACTGCCTCTGTTCTGCAGAAGTTGTGAGAGTTTTAAACTCAGTTTCAAGTTCTGATAAAGTATTTGTGTTGAGAAGCATATTGTCAAGGGCGTTACCACCTGTGTTCAGGGATGGACCTTCTGTATTAGAATCTTCTTCATTGAGAATGGTGCGAATAAGTTTACGCAGCTTCTGCTCTTCTGTCAAGTTTTTTTGACGCTTGTTTTGGACAAGCCGGATAGCTTTGCGAATGTTCTCGCGCAGGATTATCTCATTATAAAAATCAATACGGTTCATGTTATTTGTACCTTTCCTCTTCATCGGAAGAATAGTAATAGGAGCCATCGCCGCGTTGCCTAAGCACCTGCTCTGTCTCTGAATTGATTTCAGCATCCACAGCGGGTGGTAGACCAGCCTCCGATGAAGCACCTGTTTGTGGAGCCGCGCCACCTTGCTCAAACTTGGCAATCCAGCGAAGTGCGTATTGCAGTTTCTCTGAAGGCTTGCTGCCCGGGAGCTTGGAATTCCCAAGGAAGTTGAACAACTCGTAGTATGCCTCTGTGCTGGCTGCTTGTTCTTCATCGGATAAAGGCTCAATATTAATTTTCCCGCCCTTGAACCGGCTAGCCATGCGCCTTGTAGCCGCTGACTCGCCTTCCCATGCTTCGTTGAGCCTCTCAAACATCGCATGCGCTAGCATCATTTGCTCTTCCAAATCATCAGCATTATTCAAATGTTTGAACTCATCCCAAACATCTTCCGGGGTACCCACATAAGATATTCCCTGTGCGTCAAGTTTCTTCAAGACTGCACGCACATCATCCATAGTAAGGTTGCCCTCTCCATAGTCTGGCGTATTATAACGTTTGAAATTCTCTAATAATGTTTTCATGTCACTCATATCTATAAATAGTCCTTTATTCCCCTAAAGCGACGTTTGCGCCGCTTCGTTTTTTTGCCATGGTTTCGATCTCGTCTTCTTCTTCATAGTACGGCGCTCGCTCTACAGGATCTAACGACAGTGCCGCTGGACCCCATGCAAGATCTGCCATGTTCTCTTCAATCTCTTCATCATCTTCACGGATCAATGTATCCGCTTCTTTCTTTTTCTTTTTGCTGGCTGGTCCTTCAACTGCGCCACCTGCCATTGCTGATATTTCGTCAATGGTTTCTTCGATTAGCTTCATAAGAGTTTCAGCAATCTGTGCTTGCTCGGGATCGCTCATTGCTTCTTGCGCTCCCATCATATTAATAACTTCTCTAGCTTGGCTTCTAAGGGCTTGTGGCAAAAACTCCGCAACTGTTGACATGTCACCTGCTTCAATAGCATTGCGGAAATCAGTTGCGCTAAGATCGACAGTTATTTCTTTTTCTTCACCAGTCTCTTGATCGACTTCTACTACTTGACGTGTAAAGTCTTTTCCATCAACGCTGATTGCATATTGTTCACCAGCTAGGATACGCACACCATCTCGGGCGTACTCTTGTACGCTGCCAGCAAATCGTGAATGATCACCCCCTTTGGTGCTGACTCCAAGTATAATTTGGTCGCCGGGTTGTGCTTTTTGCGGGTCATTGTCTTCGTTGCCTGCGAAATCATAAGCCATCCTAACTGGTGAATTTTGTGTTGAGGTACTAACCTTTACAGTATCTGTTAAGCCATAAGCTTCGATGTACTTTCTCCAAAGGTTCACAGAGTGTTCAGATGTAAAGTCAATTGGCTCTGCAGCCTCCCCGTCGCTCTGGCGGCTAAGGGGCGAGACAAAGATTCTAACTTCATCTGCCATGAGGTTGTATTGGCGCACCATAGCAAAATGCCCTCTGTGTGGAAGTTTGAAAGCGCCGGGTATAATTGCAATCTTGCGACCATGGGCTGTTGCCTCGTCAAGCCTATCGATTGCTTCCACCTCTCCTCTTCCATATCTAAATAATCCTAAAATCTGATTGATAGGTGCAAAGTTACCAGTGAACTTATACATCTGTCCGTTCCAAGTAAACACAAAGCCTTCGACCGCAGTATTAACGTTGTCGTGGCTCTTGAGCTTCTTGAGTTGTCTTATTAAAATCTCATGGGCTTCGTCTTTGCCCGGTCCATCGTAAGTTTGAATCTTATCGATTGCTGTTGCAACCTCATTACGAAGTCTGTCTAACTCTCTTGCATTGTCAAGAATATATGCACTTTCCAAACCCTTCAGCATCTCTACAGCGAAGTCGTGGATGGCATCTTCGATTGGCTCGACAATCTCACCAAGGAGTTTCTTTTTATTATCCTTTAACAGCAGTTCGTTTACTGCTGCAACCTCTTGCTCATCTCTGAGCATCTTCCGCACCTTGCGAATATTTGTGCGACCCTTTACTTCTTTAATGTGATCAATGATAAGAGCGATCACTTCTTTGTTTGCACTCGGTGCTGCTCTCTTGACAATGGGGGTCAGCTTCATGTCTGTGTATTGACCAATGGTCATGTTGCCACTAAACCCTGCATGGTTCATACGGCGAAGGGCATCCTCAAGAATACTACGGTCTGCAAGCGCCTGTAGCTGCAGCACAGCCGTCTTACGCACAGAGAAGGGTTCGTCTGCAGTCGCTTCTTCAAAGCGGTCCAGAACGTCATCCAGCGTCTGTGAGACACGCTCTATATCTGAGTCCTTGACATTGACAACAGTATCGCTTTCTTCGATGTACTGTTTATGACCAGAGGAATGAATCGATAAAACATTCGCATCATAGTTAACAACGTTAGAAGCCCCCGGTCCTTGAATCTCTGTGTTCAAGAATATGGGAGCCTCTGAGCCAAAGAGCATTTGCTGCTCTTCCGGCGTTAAAGATCTTACAGCCTTTTCAAAGGCGCGGAAGGATGCAGTATAAACTCTCTTGACACCCTCACCGCCTTTAAATACACGCGCAGCAAGATCAGCAGTGTTACTGCCTCCCTTACGCATGTCACCTTTGTTACGAGCGTAACGAGCTTCGCCATCAACATAACTGAGATAGATGTTGTAGCCATCTGTTTTTTCGGTCCCTATCAATTCACCACGCGCAGCGGTGCTAAGGATCTCCTCCATGTCTGAATAGGAGAGATCGGGATTATCATACAGATGAGCCAAGTGCCCAGCAACACCACCTTCTAACAGGAGGCGCTTACCGCGCTTCTGTGCTTCTCTCAGTAATTTGTTGTAAAGCTTATCATTCATCACTACCCTTTGCCTCTTCTAAAACTTGTAGTTTTTCTTGAAGAAGGGTAACTTCGTTTTGCAGCCGGCGAACCGAACGACGAATCTCTTTGAGATGAGATTTGGCAATCTCTACTCGCCGCTCATCAGTTCTGGTGTTGGGACGAAGCTTCCCGATAACCTCTTCAAGAGATTGAATAAAACTAGCGACAGACGGAACTTGACCTTCAGTCAAAAATCGTCTTGTCATCTTGTCAAAGTCAATCGTCTTACGATGCATCGGTAGCGACCTTCTTAGCCTTTGTCTTCTTCGTAGTCGTAGTCTTCTTAGTTGTAGTTTTCTTGCCAGTTCCAACACCATCAGTTGTACCTGTGGTAGTCGTGGTGGTTGTTGTTGTGGTTGTGGTATTTGAAATGTTTTCAATGATCGTATCCACTTTGGCAGCCGCTGCATCAATCTGTGCAATCAATCTACGTCGCTTCCATGTCTTCCCCATTATTTCGCCCACCTTTTAATAAGCCTTTCGTACAGTGCCTCTTGGCGGCGCTGGAAGGTTTCTTGAAGATCATCGCTGTCATCGTCATCTGCTTCTTCGATTGTCTCGCCGTCAGCTTCCTCATCCTCATTAACAAATCCGCTTGGCACCTTGTTGGCAACATCAGAGCGATCTTGTTTGCCAGCCTTTGCGGAAGGACCAGAACCGGTAGCAGATTTGGGACGTTCCCAACCTTCGTTTTTGGCATCGTCGTCATCGTCCTTGCTTTCCGACACGGCTTCTGCAGATCCGCACTTGACTTGGTTGCCCTTTCCATCATAGCACTTCTTGCTAGTCTTGGGGTCGCGGTGAGGTTGCTCCTTTGCTCCGGCATAAGCCTCATCAACGGTCTCTTCCTCGTCGTCTTCACCTTCTTCTAGGTTCTGACCTGCGCCTCCACCTGACGATGTACCTTGACGGTGATCAGACGATGCTCGCCCTTGCTCACGGTCACTATCGTTCCGGTCGCCTTGACCTTCTTCTTGGACATCCTCTTCTTCTTCTTCGCTTTCGGTTGTAACCGTAGCGTTCTTCATGATCTCAGCAACAATGCTTTGGACCAGTTTTTCATGTTCAGACATGGTAATATACTCCTTGTTAATATAATTAGTTTCATGCAAATTGTTACGCCTTTTTGATTTGTACTGGTCTTCCCAGTCTCTCATAACCATGGATGCGTAAGCTTCTTGTTCCATTTTTCGTAGGTGTCCGTCCGTCTGTGCATAACCATCTCCCATCTCTCCCATCTTTTCTGGAGAGAGGTCGCCTCGGCAGTTCTGCGTGTGATGAACCAACTCATGCGCCAATGAGCGCAATAAATCTTTTGGGTGTCGCCCGTCTACATATAGGGTGACTGTATACTTGTCGGGTTGATAGTGGGCAGTTTTACCCAGCGGGTCTTGAGCGTTATCAGAATCAGATGCATATACAATCTGAGCCGGCTTGTCAAATCCCAAATACTCTTGGGCATAGGGATAGAACCGCTTCACCATATTGGTTAAAGCGGACATATCTTGTCCGGAGTTATTCTGGATATTACAACTCATGTTCTAAGTTTATTAATGACCTCTTGCAATCTGCGTGCTTGATACAAAGCAGAGATCTCAGAAAGAATAGTGTCAAAGCCTTCTGCCGTAACATTCTCTACCTTAATCTGATTTGCTTGTGCCCACTCCTCAACTTGTTTAATAATAACAGAGACATCTTGCTGCTGGATTCCAAGCTTCTCTCTTGCTCTGGCAAGAGCGCTCTGTAGTCCTTCTCCGCCTTTGCCTCTAAAGACCTTGACGACGGGAGAACCTTCAGGTGCAGTGTTCTGTACTGTTGGCTTGATTTGCTCGATGTCGCCTGCTGGATCCTTTGCTCCTGCTGCTGCTGGGTCTTCTCTGGCTGGCTCTCCACCGGCAAGCTTTGCTCGACGGGCATCAGCCGCTTTCCTGAAAGTCTTGCCTTTCTTTTGTGCTGCTCGATTCGGACCATCAAACTCCTTCAAGAGTTCTTCAATCGTGACATCGGAGTTATAATGTTCTTGCAACATGTTTTCAACAAGACCATACCAAACCCATCCTTGAACTTCGTCAAGGATTCCTTCGCTAACAGTTACGCCTTGAGCCTTAAGTTGCTTCTCGATGTGCTTGAGTGTTGCGCCCATTACTGGACCTGACACGCCGCCCTTGGCTAAGAAGCTCTGTAGCCCTTTGCCGCCCTTGCCGCGATACACGAAGGCTGTACCGCCTCCTGCGTCTTCCCCGCCTTCTACGTCGGCTGGAGCCTGCGACATGGCTTGTTCTAAGTCGTCTACCTGATCATCAACCTCGTCTTCTAGCCCGGGCTTGATCGCATCAAGGTCAACCTTGTTATCCGCCGCCTGTAGAAGATCAAGAATCTGGCGAAGGAGAGCCATGATATCGTCAGGGTTCGATTTGACTTTCGCCGTAAGCTCTTCCGCATCTGGGATTTTATCATCAATCTGATCAACCGTTTTAGCTGTCTTTTGTGCATCCGGATCAGTTAGGTTTGCTGCATGCTTTGTAATGTTACTAAGCGTCTTGTGAACATTTACGATTGGTGCTGCTGCAGCTTTAAAGAAATCGCCAACACCTTTAAAGAATCCTTCTTGGAGGAGAGCAGTTGCCTCTAACACGTCTGACTCTGGTAACCCAAGAGGCGCTGCGTGTTCTGCAATCCATTCGGCTGAAGGTCTTGAATCGGTATCGCCCTCTTGTAAGTTGTTCTGCCATTCTAGTGTCAGAATCTCTGCTAATAGATAAGCTGCGTAGCTTGGCCACTTTTGCTCATTGACAGTTTTGGTGAGACTGTTCTTGATATACTCTTCGTTAACGATTTGTCGAATCTTTGATTCACTGATTTTAATTTTCATGATGTACCCCTGTTGTGTGATAAAAACTTTTCTTTACATTCTTCGTTGCTGTAGCAAATGTATTCTACATGGTTGCCATATGGGTCTGTAACATAGACTCCGTGTGTCCCATCGCGATGCTTGACATATTCGCCTTTCTCTTTTGGCAAGTCTTCAAGGCAGTCAACTAACACAGCGATGTGCGGACGGTTTGGACCGTGAGAGGATAAGATTAAAGCTATACAAATGTTTTCAAGTTGCAAACGATAATATGTGTCCTCTTTATATGTTACTGTTCCTCCACATGTTTCCATATACCACTCAGCGGCTTCATCAAGGTTATCGACAACTATTGCTATGTGGTCTATTACGGCTGTCATGGTATTTTCCTTGAACACCAATAAATAGTTATTAAAACGCTAAAACAACATGTTGTTTTCCTAAGTATTTGACCTGTCAACGGCTGAGACGATCTTAAGGCACTGTGAACTCTCACTGGTCACGGTTTGGGTTCTAGCCCAAAAGACGCTACAATCGTTCCCGATAATAGCGCGATCATACTTTGGCAAGGCTTTAACAACAATTCCGACACCCCCGGGACAACCCGAGTTCATATTGCGCCTATAATCATCGGCAGTAGCATATTCGCCGGCTACCCACGGAAATGTTGAATTAAAACTGAAATAAAGTTGTCTTGCAACAACTAGGTCGCCTTTAGTCACTAATGAACCCGTTATTCTCTTTGCCACTTATAATACCACCTTTTGAGACAAGTTTCAAAGAAGTGGTTAACATATTCTTTTCATAGACACGTTTTTCTGTTTTTGTGTTCATCGGAACGACTTTTGCCATGGCAACCTTCCGAACTTCGCGATCTTCAACAAATAACTCGCTAATAACACCAAAACACTTTTTTTGGCGTGTCGCGACCGGTTCAACGTCGGCTTCAAGCCAAATATCGACTTGTTCCCAAACCCACTCGGTCCAAGACACTAAATCGCCGACATTTAGCTTTTTTGCCTGCCGAGAACCGAAAACGGTCTCTTCTTTGATAAAAGTCATGCTACTATTAAGTAGTATAGCGTTCAATAACTTTTAGAAGCGTTTCTAACGCCTTTTCATCGTTCATTCGATGATTCTTGCCAACTTCGATGAGTTCTGCGCCTGAAGCGTGCGCCAGAAGCTCAGAATCGGCATATTTTACAATTCTATCGGATTTAGCGTGCAAAATCGTGGAATTACCGCGACAAGCGCTCCATGGAGCGTACTTTCCCCATGCGGGGCATATAAGGACCATTGGAACCGTCGTATTGGTCGCCATTGCGACCGCACCACCTCTTGACGAGCCAATAACGAGGTCTGGCTTCACTTTTTCGAGTATTTCGTGCGCTGCGGTGACTGATTGACCCCAATCATGCGAAATTAGCTTGGGAGCGAAGACTTCATGTCCATTGTTGCGCAAAAACTTGCATTTTTCGGCATTTGGGCTTGACATACGACCATGTAGATAAACAATACGCACTACGACTCCTATTATAAGCCTATAATAGCATATATTGGTCTAAGTGTCAATAGATAAAGGGAATTAGTTGTGATGACCCGGAACTTCAGCCATTTGTTTGTCCAAAGCGTACTCTTCTTCTGATTTTGCGCCCATTTTGATCAGGATTGTCTTTAGATCGGCAATTTCATCCTCAACATTGCCCTTGACATTGGCATAGGGGTCTTCGCCGCACTCTGACAGCCACTTTAAGAAGCTTTCATGTATATCCGCCTCTTGTTCCATACCTGTCTTACGCATTTCAATAATAATCTTCCGCGCAGGCACTATAATGCTCTTTTGGAACCCTTCATTGAGCCATGTACCTGCTGCGGTCTGGGCATGCTTCGAGAAAGCTCCTTTTTCTGGCGTTGTATGGTACTCAATTGACTTTAATGAAGCTAACATGTCTTGTAATAGCTTGATCATCTCTTTATCACGCTCTTCTTCGCCAGCCATCATGGTCTTTAGGACCATTCCGCGCAGATCGTCGGCAGTCAGTCCGGTTTCTTTGGATATTGGGGCTTCCTTCGGTGCCGGCTTGCCTTTATCGCCCCATTTGCGTTCTGTAAGCGCATGGTGCTCTTTACGAATCATAGATTTGAGGATCTTCATAGTAGATTCCGCAATTGCTTCTGGATCTTCCTCTTCTTCCGGCTCTTCTTCGTCTTCTTCAGGCTCTTCCTCAGGAGCAGCCTCTTTATCCGCTGCTTCGCGCTCTGCATTAGCTTGTTCTGCTTCTGCTTCATCTTCTGCTTTCCTGTCTTCTACTTCTTCCTCTCTTTCTTCGCGTTCCTGCTCTCTTTCTTCTTCTTCCTCGGCTTTAGCCTCCTCGTCAGAGGCTAAGGTGTCTCCAAACTCTGGCGCTGTCCCTGCAAACTCCGATGTTGCATCGGACATATCTTTTTGTCCGTCTGCCATGGCATCTAATGCAGCCTGTTCGGTTTCTGCCGCAGCTTCCACTGCGGCTGCAGCCTCTTGTTCTTGTTCGTGCGCTTTCTTGGCAATGTCAAGAGCCTTCTGCTTCTCTGCAGCAGCAGCCTCAGCCGCCGATGTTGCATCTTGCGCAGCGGATGCGGCTTTCTGGGCTGCATCAGTTGCTTTGCCTTCTTTCTCGGCATGTTTCTCGGCTGCGGTAACAGCATCAATCTTTAATTTGCCAGCTTCCTTCCACGCCTTAGAAGCTTCCGCTCTTTCGCCAGAAGCTTCAGCGGCTTGTTCCTGTGCGCTGGAGAGTTCTTCACCAGCATCTCCTTGTGCAACAGCAGCATCACCCATTTCCTTAGCGGCATCGGGTGCTTCAAGGTCGGCTTCTTGCACAACCTCTCTCTTTTTGTAGATTTCTTCTTCGGGAGGTTCGCCCTCACCGAAGCCACGCTTCTTCTTGTCTTTCGCTTCAGCAACGAGCGATGCAAACTTAGGTTTAAGCATTGCCATAAACTTTTTCTTAAGCACTTCCTTGGCAGTGCCTGATTTCATAAAAGCAATGCTAGCAACATCCACTGCAGGCTTGAGTTCGGATGCGGCTTTTGCCACTAGATTATCAAATGAATCCTTTGCAACGATCTCTTTATTAACCAACATAGATTGTAGTTTATTCAAAACTCGTTGATCAACTTCTTCAAGAGAAGCAAACCAGTTCGCGATTCCGTGTCTGCCCGGGTCTCCTGATGTGTCTGTGGCTGTAGGGTTTGACAATCCTTTTACATTCCAGCTTGGAGGACACGCTGCTTTATCAGCACCTCCCCACATTCCGCCTTGTGCGACTAGTCCGCAGACCCATGCTGACGCCTTCGCAGGATCAAACTTAATATCACCGCGCCATGGCTTCTCTCGGATTGGCCAATCGCCAACATCAGCACCCACTTGGCTAGCGCCGTGTTTCACCATCTTCTCAAAGGAAGGCACGCTGGTCATCTTAGGAACCGCTTTGACAATCCATAACAAGGTCTGTCGTTCCTTGCTGCTTAACTTCTCCCACTCGCTAGTGTTGCGCTCGCGTTCCATTTCTCTGTCCGCTTTACGCTCCATGTCATCTAAGAAATCAGAGCCATGACCAGATGCAAAATCTGCCATGTCAATACGCTCGGTTAATAGTTCAGCGACGGCTTGTTTAAGATCTTCAATCTTCACAGTAGGTTCCCCACGTTAACTCCTAGAACCTTATTAATCGCATTTTTAAGTTCTGCAAGTTCTTGTGGAGTTATGATACCATATTCTTGTTCCATGATCAAAAGATTGTAAAGTCTGTTTGCGGTATCTCTGCGTAAGCCGCTTTCATTTATACGTCTGCGCATTCCAGTTCGCTTGGGGAATTCTTCACCCTCTTCTGGGGTGCGCATTTCTTCTTCTTCTGCTTCTCGGTCTGCTTCGTAAGATGCAGCCAACTCGTCGTCTGCCGTCTGTTGTTTCATGGCAACATTAGCTCTTCCGAGATCATCTAAGTCTTGTTGCACCCTGTCTTCGTTCCACCAGTCTTCATGCTCGCGAGAGGTTTGGTCGTGCAGTCGCTCAAGATCTGCCAATGGCATTTCGCTGAACTTAATCCAGCGTGGTCGTATCCCATTGATATCCTTATACATATCGGAAATGTCTTGTGCCAAAGCATCAAGTAACTCTTGACCTTCCAAGGGTTGTCCATATGTTTCAGCTTCTGGCTCATCAGCGCTGAGGTTTTCTGCGCCCGCCATCACTTCGCGAATCATATCTTTAAGTAAATCTTTCATTTCATTAGTCTCTTTTTTATCAGGTAGTCCTTTGTGTTTGGTACTGGCAAAGTCTTTGGCGTCTTTGGCTTTCATTCCCTTTGCTGTATCCTTCACCTCCTCGGAGGCGCAGTCTTTATAGTCACTTTTCTTACAGGCATGAACCATACCCATGAAGCGTTGCTGTGCTTTACTTTTTGAAGGCATTCTTGACAGCATCCTCAAGGCGGCGTTTATAACTTTCTTCGATCAGCTTACGACGCAGGATCTCTCTAACGAATCCGATAGGACGGGACTCTTCCTCCTCTGGCGGGGCTAGCCCCAAAGACTCAGCAGCCAGCGTTAACACATCCACTGCGTCGTTATGCTCAACACCATCAAGCAACTGCACAATGTCCATAGCAAGGGACTCCACGTCCCGCATGCCGACCTCTGCTTCACCCGGAAGGGGCTGACCCCAGTTGCCACCCGGCTCCATTTGTACGTCATCCTCGTTGAGTTTGCCTTCTTGCATTTGCTTTGCCATTCCCGGCAACTGCTTATACAACTTGACAAGTACCGCCTTCGCGCCCGGAATGTTTGCCCCGTGCTGCACGATAGACGTAAGCATCTGTGCGTATTCGCCTCTGTTATTAATCTTTTGAATATATTGAAGTGCCTTGGCCACATCGGACTTTTCCTTTCCACCGCCGGCAGAGTCAAGAGCACCGGCATCCGGTCCTGCTGGGGCTTCTGCTTCTTCCCCGGGCTGCTCTTCTGCTTCTCCGCCGACGACTTCTTTAATAACCATTCTAAGCTGGTTGATATTAATGTTTTTCATTTTCTTCTCCTGAAGATATGCATCGGCAAGATATTCTGCGCCGATAGATAATGGGTCGGAGCCTTTGAGCCATTCGTCATAGTAGTTCCAGTCGTCTGACAAATGCTCTTCGCTCCACTGCTGATCGGTCTGATCTTCTAAATAGTCAAGAAGTGTGGTGATGAAATCTTCAAAAGATAGACCATCTTCTCTCATGCCCTTGGCATGATCGATTGCTTGCTCGGAACGCGCTTGTTCCAGAGACTCTTTGATGAGAGCACGAAGACTCTTCTTATTTATTGACATGGTTATGATTCCTTACATATAAATAGCTATGAGTTTGGATAAAAGAATGAGCATTCTATAAAAATACAAACTCTGTATCAAATGTCAAAATAATGTGACAAACTTTAGCTAATCAATGAAAACCGAGTGTTTCGATACGGTCTTTTGCAATGCGAATGATGTCACCATTTACTGTTTGCGCGACAACTCGACCTTCCTTGTCTGCGGGATACTCAGATACTTCGTGGAGCCTTGTGCCAGCCGGAACTCTAACCATGCTCTTCTTGACTATATCGTAGAACCATTCAGAGCCGCCAGTCGCGACTACTACATATGGATCTGGCGCTTTGTTCCTCAGCGCACTTAGCAGATCACCCATCGCTCCCGATAGGCTGCTAGAAAGTTCAGTTTGAATGGTCATTGTTATTTCTCCCTATAACAACTAGTCGCGACTACCCAAAACTGCCTGTAGCCTTTAAGCTTATTTCGGGAGCATTAATAAGATCCATCTCACTCTCTGCATAAATCCAGTCGCCCTTACCTATGCGAACAACATATGCCGCTTCAAGCAGAAACCCGTCATCAGCACTCTCCCTATAAAGCCAGTTTTCGATTATAGTTTGAGACATAGACTCCAGACGAAAAGGATCGGCACCACTTATGATAAGTCCAATCTTACCATGATTGTCGTCAGAAGGGAATGTATTAATTTGGACCAAAGAGCCGATTACAAATTCCCCAGCTTCACTATCATAATATCGATGACGCATTCATCCTAGGATCCAGTATCGCCAGTGTCACCGGTACCGGTCCCATACGGATCATCCGGATCATAATGATATGCAACGTCTACGTGGTCGTGAGCAACAGGGATGACAGTAAAGTGTACAGCGTTGTCAGATGAGTCATAATACCAATCCCAGTTTAAAGCGCCGTTAATAAATACGCGCATAGTATCTTCGCGGACAGGGACGTATGTTAGTTTAATCAACTCAAATGGTTCTACATCTGCCGTTGCATCGGTAACACCCGGTGCCCAATCTTCGTCGCAAATATCTACGATGACACCACCAAAGAAGTTAGTTGCTTCCATATATCTATCGCCAATATCAATTAGATTTGGAGGGCTGGCACATACAGAGTCCGCCTGTTCCACATTAATAATACTAGACATAAAAGCTGAGCCGCCGCGCTGTGTACTGTACCAGTTGGTCCAGTCAACTACATCGATCATATATTGATCACTCTGCTCTTCTTCATCAGAGACGAAGACAACCAGCAATGCAGCGTCAGGTCGCAACCATGTTGTGGCATAAGAGTTGTTGACAAGATATTCGTAAGCAGCATCAAACCCTTCTTCTCGTCCGCCGCGATGCATGAGATTATACATATCCATGGCATCATCAATATCATCACCGGGAACAAGAGGGAACTGAGTTTCTAGTACTGCTCGCGCAGGGTCATTACTCATCATAGCCAACCGCCAGCCAGACTCAGGCAGTGCATTCATCATTGCCTCAATACCAGCCATTAACTGTGCGTCATATCGGTACATGGACCCAGAAGTGTCGATAACCCACAGGATATCAACTCCATCCACTGAGGCAGACTGCGTGTCCGAGTCTACCCAAATCTCTCCGTACTCTGTCTCACCCGGAACCTCGACTTCAATATAAATAGGAATTTCAACAAACACGGTCTCACCCGGCACCTCCTCATAGATAACGACGGTTTCCCCGTCACCTCCACCATGGACGACGTAATCGATCCCACCGGTGCATGCAGTCATCGCAGTTGCAATTGCGAGAACCAAAAGAAATAACTTCTTCATAATGTCAACCTCCCGTGCGTTTAAAAGTCTCTTATTTTGTACCTCTCCGCCCTAATTGATCTTTAATTTCTTTTTTAGTGATGCCCCATGATGGTGCAATCCAAACCATATCTTCTACAAGCTGCGGGGGAACTTGATAGCTCCAAACCCCGACATCGACAGCCTTAACCACTCCGACAAATCTGCCTCTGAAGTCGAACACTCCAGAACCAGAAGCGCCTGGCCAAGCGTAAGAGTGCATTACTAAGTTGCCATCCTCTTCGCTAGCGATCACACCGTCAATTGTGAGTAAATCATGATGAGAAGGAAAACCAGTATAAGTTACTTCTTCTCCGACATACTTATCGATGTCTTGTTTCTTCGCCGGATTATATTTCATCGGCGTCCGTGAATTCATTTGTGGTATTAATATAACAGCCATGTCAACTTCGTTGGCTGTCAAGACGGGTGTACCAAACACCATCTCTCCGTTCCGTCCAAGAACTGAAACAACGGGCGAACCGTTGACAACATGCGCAGCCGTAAAGACGAGGTAGTGCCCGTCGATCTCGAAAAGGGTACCTGACCCCCTACCCATGCCGGTAACGACCTCTACAGCAGCGTTACGGACGTTTCTGCGCACTTTAGCTTGCCCCGTCAGGACAACTTGTGCGTCGATGCTGCTATCAATCTGGCTGGCGTTATAAGTGATCGGCTTAAGCAGGCTCTTATAATCTACTCGGTTCCACTCGACCTCCGCAAAACGATGAACGCAAAGTCCAATAGCAACCAATAGTAAAGTGCTAGACAGCACCCATTTTAAAATCTTCCCCATGCATAAAAACCTCCCAGTAAAACTTAATCCCTGTTGTAACTATGAAGGAGGAAGGTCTTTCCCGGGTCGAACGTCGAAATTTTTTTATTTTCTCGCGAAAACTTTTCCCTAAAATTTTCCTGCATAGAGGACAGCAGGGAGCTACCGTGCAAAGGCTTAGACTTGAGGACACTCTTTAGGGCGCTCATAATAAGAGAAGTCGCCCTCTTCAATCGCTATCATAAGCGTGTGCTCAGGGTACTCCTTAGGGTGCCAGATACTAGAAAGCGACTTAGGTTCTTCCGCAGGGAACCACATGATACGCCAAACGAACAATGGTGAAGGGTGATACATATCGGCGATCATGCGATGCCTAGAAAGTAATATTCCACGTTCGCCAGTGACCGAATCAATCACCATGTCACCGGGATTAAAAGTATACTTGTCTACGAGTCTATCCACCATCGCTCATAAATAGTGGAGTTCTACAAGAATTTAACTTTTGCTAAGCAGCACTAAATCTTCATGTTGCTCGCGCCTTATGCCGATCCCCCCTGTCCACCAGACCTTGTATATAAAATTATACGGCATCCACAACTCGGGATCAATCAAATGTTCGTGTTGAAACACACGGGTAATGATACCCACCATATAGGGCTTCATTCCTATGGCATAATACGCAGACCCCTTACCAGCCTTAGGGATAGGTGTGCTTATCTCGTAACTGTAGAATAAGCTTTCGTGTAGTTGCACAAGGTCACCAACACGGTATAGGTTCTCTGGAAGCACATATTAACTAGTCGTCTTCAGGAACAGTACCAGCAATATGCATACTCTTATACGCACGCGAGTCGTCAGCGGCATACATCCCTTCGGCGCTACCGGTCATTCTAAGCTGCAAGTAACGGTATAGCCGGCGGACAAATGGCCATGAGTCAGCTTCATCCTCGAACTCCCATATTAACGCAACGCTCGCCTCGGTCTTACTCTCGTTTAGGTATTCCATCTCTGTGCCTACCTTTTTTATCTTATACCTGTTATGGATTTTCTTCCGCTCGACAAATCTATCCGCTAGTTCTCTAATCCTTTCTACGTCCTCGGTATTGCCGGCATACTGTAGCGTATGTCTGGTAGCACTATTCTCCACGGTCCACTCCTGAAAGCAACGTCGTTCCCCACGCCCTTATTAATATTTGTTTCCCCTCGCGTATTGAATAAACGAGTACGTCTGTTTTCCTTTGCGCCATTACGATCCCTATCCCGTGACCTATTGCTGGCACGTATGACTCTATGACTACATTATACTCCACTAGGTCTCCGGTTTTAAATCTCATATTTTATATTTTGGGATTTTTTCTTAGCGATCACACGAACGTACTTAGTTTTCGATAGCAGCCTAGCCCATATGGTACATAGATCCCGGCATATGGGGGGGTAGGGGGGAGGGGGTAACCGCTGTCACATATAACATGTTACAAATGTTACACCTTTGCTAACTGTCTACCCCTTCTCTATTAAGTAGTTACAACCTTACTTATCCCTAGGTCTACTACCCGCTCTGCTATGATACATTAACACATTGACATACACTGCACCTAGTAGCAATAGATAGGTAGCGCATAAGGGAGGTACAAGCAGGACTTTCGCTGGGTGCTTCCTTATGTACCTTACCTTCTCTTTAATACTCTCTAACAATATATTTTCTTTATCCTCCGACATATTTGTATCACCCCTCGATAACGCAGGTTGAAGCTGGCATATGCTGTCACACTGTATACACTTATATGTTTCATACCCTCGGCACAAATATATACACTCGCCGTATCAAAAGATATACGGACATAAAATGACTTGACAGCAGTACCGGACATATTCTGTCCTTGACAAGATTATCACTTGACAAGCAGAACGTGTATCCCCTACACACTCACGCTAAATAACCTAGGTTCTTCCTCCTTTAATAGAGACGTATCAAAAAGTATACGCACTTAGCTACATGATCCACTACGAACCACTATGATCCATTATGCACCACAATGTATGAACACCTATCACCTTCCTATATACTCTAGTCGCACGTTAGGTATCTCTATACGTTTGAACCTTCTGAGCATATTCATAGCGTGCTTCTCACATGCGGGAAGTGTTAGGTGCTTCTCTTCAAAGTTTATTATTCCATCCTCGGCGCTTGCATGTACACGCACAACAGAATGAGTAGGCTTGCGCTGGCATTGACCAGCAGTACACTTGCGATAACGCCGGGGCTTCCTAGGTTTTCGGGCTTTCTTTTTCTTAGCCTCGCGTGCTAGTTGCTTGGCAAACGCATCTGCTTCCTTGGATGACAACGTATCATCAATCTCTTTTATTTCTTCGTCCTCAAACATTGTCCTCTCCATAACCAAACAGAAGATCGGCGCGGTTCTCAGACAGCGCAACCTTAATGATGTTAGGGCATGTTACCTCATGGCATCCCGGCACGATGGCGACGAGAAACCAGTTTGAAGGCAGCTTACGCGCAATCGCCGTAAACGCCGGTGCTCGGTCATGTCCTGCTGACACCACCTTGCTAACTACATTCATTCCATCGCTGCCATGCTCAAACGCAACAGCGGTCCAACTCTTTTCACTCATTACCATTTACTCCATACAAAAATAATACTCACGGAAAGGACCAGACCGGCTGTTCCCATCCACTGATAAGCAAGGAAGATACTGGAACATGCGATGATACTTGTTACCAGTTTCTTTTTATCACTCTTTGTCATCTTCTCTCGCCTTTCGCTTAGTAACGTCGAACATTCGCACATTATCTTTTGGTCCCTCGCCGTTGAAGTACCAGTCATAAACCTCTGCGATGAAGCCGAAAGCCTCATCAAAAACACACTTTGAAAGTGAACGATTGTTCTCGATGGTTCCCATCATTTCAACAACCTCCTCCCATGCTCCTTCATGATAATAGTCTCTGATCGTCTGTACGATCATTGAACACAATAGGGCATCGGTTGGCTCTGGCATATCACTCCAAGGCTCCGACACTAGCTGACTCCTCGGTGCTTCTTGATGTGACGTTCCTCGACCAACACAGGGCGCATGCCACCAATCGGCAGAACCTTATAAACTCGGTTGCCCTTGCAGGCACTAGTGATCGGTTCATCGGTTGTGATCACCAGACCACCGCGCTTTAGTTGCGCTCTTGTGCGGCTATCACAGCCAGCGGCGGGCAGAATGGTAGAGCCTGACGGATACTTAGCTGCTGTCTCATAGCCAGCGAGCACCTTCGCAGCATACTTGTTGCCGGTGATGCTTTGATATTGCTTCGCGGTCGGGATAAAGTCTGTATCATTGATGAGCCGATCAGCGAGATCACGATAATAACCAGTCGTCGCATAGTAGCGAGCGCAGCGCATAGCAGTCTGACGCTTGGCATCGTCGTACTCGCTAGTCCACATTCCAGCCAGCTTCACCGACTCATCGCTATAACGCTCATTGATCTTCGTTAGGATGTCGTTCTGCTTTGCAGAAAGGACGCGACCAGAATCATTCTGCTGTGAAAGGCTGGCAACGAACGTGTGATCCCATGAACCCTCGGGCGCTCGACCCGCAAGCCTTGCCAGCTTCGCAGACAGATCCTTGTCTGCCAGTTCATCGCCGCGTGCCTCCAGTTGCGCGACTCGCTCTTTGACGATGAAAAAGTGGTGCTTACGCCCGCTTGTCATCGCTTTGCCACTGCTCCAGTGCCGATACAAAGATTCGATGAATGTTCGATCCCGCCCAATCAGTCGCTTGCTGGCGACAAGGTTACTAAATTCGATCTTCCAATTGGTTCGCTTGCTCATGTAAGGATTCTCCCGGCGGGCTATCCGCTCTAACTCTCTACATGAGTTAGACGTAGGAACAGCCTGTTTTATTCAATGAAAAGTGGAAATATCTGAAAAAAAGTGCGGGTCCAAGGGCGGCGCTGCGTTGGATTTAGAGAGAGAGCGCAGCATATGCGACCCTCGACCCGCGTGAAGTGGTTGGGCTCGCTTAGGAGCCCTTGACGGACCACAGATCGTGCTTCTGTGAGTCTGTCTGTGAACGCTCGGCACTGCCGAAACGCGGTCCAGCTTTCTTGCTCAGTGCCTCGACCAGAGGATCGAGAGAGCCAAGTGCTGACAGTCGCGCATGCACGTCCATCACAAAAGGCACATCATCATTCCGGGTCACTGTGTCCCACAGCGCGATGGCTGCATCCGGGTCACTTGGTAACAGGTCGGCGATGACCTTTGAGTAGTTTTCTGCTACTGACATTTTATATGTCTCCTTTGAAAGTTTAATGATTCTAGGGGGTTACCGCTAGGGCAGAGCATTTAGCTCTGCGACCCAGCAAGAACCTCCACGATGAATGAGGTAACAAGGGTTCCATCACTGGCAGTTGACTGGTGCAACTTGACACAGTTCTGGACATCGTTGCCCTCTGCACCGGCGACGGTCCACAGCTTCATGGCAACCTCCGATGGCAAGCTGATGAAGTAATCAGCAAGGTTCTGGATCTGCTCGGCAGCCAGTTCTTCCTTGAAGATTTCAAGTGCTTCCATCTTTTCGACAAGAGCACTGTGATCGTTGATGCCAAACTCCTTGGTACGGTCAATCTGACCGTCATCAATGATGTTTTCGACAGTCACCTGAGCCTCGTAGGTCTTGATGAAGTCTTGAAGCGCAACAGCAGCCTCAAACCCAACGAACGCGGTCGCAAGGTTAAAGATTGTCGAAGCGTTCTCCTTCACAGTCTTTTCGGCAAGCAGTTCCGCACTAGTCAGACACTCGCTAAGACGATCCCAAGAGCGACGAGAAGGATAAACCTTGTTCGGCTCAAACTCACCCTGATGCTCAAGGTGGTTACGGTTCGTGTTAATGAAGTCCCAAACCAGACTATCAACATTGTCCTTGCCCCATGCAAGCCAGTCCTCGGTGGTCGGCTCAACATCGAACACGGTCCAGCGATCCAACTCGGCAGGGTCCATTTCGCCAACTTGGTATTGAGCGCCATGCTCACCACCGTTGACAGCAGCGAAGATCAGAGTCTCCGGGTGCAAGGTCCAGCCAGCGATCTTGCGGCTATCGGTCAACTCAAAGATTCCTTGACGAACCTCCATCGTTGCACGGTCAACCTCATCCAAGAACAGGACAACAGGCTCGGTGCAGGCTTGAATGAGCCAGCTAAACGGACGAAACTGCGAGCAGCCAACACCGTTGACCTCTGCAAGTTCCGGCGAAGGCATACCAAGAAGGTCGCCTTCTGTCATTTGAGAAGCACGACGCTCCACAACAGGCAGACCGGCAGCACCGGCGAATTGGTAAACCACTTGCGACTTACCAACACCGTGACGACCGCGCAGAAGCACAGGCTTGAGCACTCGGGTAACGTGGGGAACGACGCTTTGGAAGGTCTTGAAATCTACAGCCATTTTTCTCTCTCTCTTTTTGGGTGGGCATCCCTGCCCGGTTGTTCTCTCTAACTAACTACATTAGTTAGACGTATTCGGAACCAGTTTTATTCAATCTTTTTTGATCTTTTTTGAAAAAAAGTCGGTTTTCATGCCGTTCCCTCTCTCTTTGGTACATCTATTAGACGTGTGGGGTGCTGGTTTTATTCAATCTTTCTTGAAGAAAGTTGATCTTTTTCTCACGCTTCACCGGGTCGATCCAGCAGGTGTCCACGTTCGCGGAGTTCCAGAAGGTTAATGATCGACAGTGCAGCCTCGGTCAGTCGCCATTCATCGAGCCAGCCGCCGGGACCGAAAGCATCCGGTTCACCTGCACAGTGACGCTCGACTAGCCCTGATAACACAAGGTAGTCCACAGCTTCACGGGTATGCTCGGTGAGATCCGGCAATCGAGTCCATTCGGGCTGGATGGTTCCAAGCACGGATCGCTCATAGGTGGTCAGGTCAAGGTTATTCATTGTCTTACCAGTTTACCGGATCGTTCGGGCAGAGCGGGTCAACGTCCACGGGTGAAGCGGTGCCCTTCATCATCCGTTCAGCCTTAGCCTCATCGGAAGCGAGCACCTTAGTCAGCTTCTCGCTGAGTTCTTCGGCTGCGTCTTTGCGCTGCAACCATCCGACTGTTCCCGGCGCGTTCTCGGTGCGAAAACGATCTTCGTCGAGTGCCGCGTCCGATTGTTGGAAATTCTGTGTATGTTTCAGTGCGACCAGTAGTGCCTGAATTTCAGATTTTGAAAGGTTAATGTTCATATCGATCTCCCTAGTCGTCGATTGCGATGATTCGCTCATTGGTTTGAAAATATGGACGCTTCGCGTAATAAGCAGTGGTCATCCACATGCGCTGCGCGTTGCAGTTCTTAGGCTTCGGAGCCATCAGGTCTGTGAGGACGATCATGCCATCAAAACCGTTTTTGTTGCAGTGGTCGGTTGGCGGGTTGAAGTCAGTGCCTCCGCACATCACACGCTCCCACTTACGACGCTCGCCTTTCTTCCAGACGAAAACCTTATCTTCGGCAACGTCGGTATCGAACGGAACAACAGTAAACTCGGCAAGCTGCGCCAGCTTATCCAACTCGGAGTAAAACGCGGCAAGCATGCCATCATCCACAGAACCAGACTGATCAATGTAGATACCGATGCGGGCAATCCGGTTGACCTTCTTGCCGGGGTGAATGTAGCGGTAACGCTTGTTCACGCGCTTGACGGTCGATGAACGGTTGGCGCGTTGTGTAGTCTTGACGAAGTAACGCAGCACCTTCTTCCAATCGACCTTTGGAGTGATCCGATCCATAATGTCTTGGCGAGTTTGGCGAGACACCGAACCCCAAGAGTTTGCGCGGCTGGCTTCCTCTGCTGCCTTCTTCACAGCTTCCTTCAAACGCTCTTTGGCGATCTCGTTAGCAGTGTTGTCGGTAGACTCGCCCCATCCAGAGTGATCATCAAAGCTGTCCATGTCGCCGCGACCACCTTGACCCTCGCCAGAACCGTCGCCTTCGCCTTCGCCGCCTTCACCGCTTTCGCCCTGCTCAGACTCATCTTCCTTCTCGTCCTGCTCTTTTTTCAGCTTGTTGTAGTACCATTCGCCAGACTTGCCGAGAGGCAGATCAGCGAACGGACCCTCACCGGGCATGCAGCACATATCGGGCAACTCGCCAATAAGGTGAGAGTTGATCGCAAGGTCGGTGGCGATGTTCCACAGCTTGCTCATTCCACCTTCGGGAAGGCGACCAGTCACATGCTCAAAAACAAGGTGGTAGAATTCGTGCTTTAGAACGCCCAGCTTCTCTTTGTCGGTCAGACCGTCGAAAAACTCAGGGTTATAAAGCATGACGAAGTGACCCGTATCCTTGTCCACCTTGACGCCCGCAGTCGGGATCGCCGTAGACGCACGCTTGTCAATCCGACGCGAAAGCGCGGCAAAGAAAGGCTCATCCATCAGAAGGCGGGCAGTGTGTTTGTTCAGGTCAAAGTTCATAGTTCTCTCTCTTTTCTTGGTACATATATTAGACGGCTGGGCTTCGGTTTTATTCAATGAAAAGTGATCTTTTTTTCACTTTTCTTCAAATATCCTTATTAACTAGGTTCAAAGCCGGGAATGGGGCGATTACTCGCCCTTCTTGCGTTCAATATCGTCCTGCTCTCTCCAGAAGTAGTAATCGCGGGATTCGCCCTTTCCAAAGGGGTTCTGTGTCAGTTCAGCATCCTTCACATCAAGCGGTTGTTCCTCCCAATCACCGGGTAGGCATTGGTTGATCTGCTCGGCAGACACCGGAGACAGCACTTTATAGCCTGAATAGCTGCTTTGCTTGTTTTCTGGCAGGATGTGTGTGGTTGTCACACGAAGCGCGGGGTTGATCGGTCGCAAGATCGCCGTGACACGCGGAGATTTCGGGTGGACCTTGCCAACCTTAATGTTTTCAACGAGGTACATCTGGCTCTCGCCGTAGGAGTTGGTCTGCACCATCGCACCAATGCCAATGCCCTGCTCGATCATGAGAGCGCGTTGCTCGGCGCGAACAGTGCTGGTCAGCGCAGCGTAGCGGGTAATGTCAGTACTAAGCTGCTCGCACTTGCGCCGGTTGTGACCGCTTTCCTTGCAGTAGGAACACTTGCGACCCCAGCTTTCGTTCCGGCGTGATCGCTTCGCGCCAGTCTCAGGGTTCTCGCCCGTCATTCTGGCAACCTGTGAAGCATAGTAATCGACATGATCTCCGCTTTCTTTGGCGTTGTCATAACGGCGTTGCGCTCGCTCCAGCTTGGTCGGACAAGTCCGTGAGTTGTGACCGCTTTCGTAGCAGTAGCCGCAGCGAATAGTTCCGTTGTAATTACCCATAATGTTTACCTCTCTCTTTGTTGGTACATCTATTAGACGTGTGGGGTGCTGGTTTTATTCAATCTATTTGAAAGAAAGTTGATCTTTTTTTCGATCTCTCTCAACCCGATCCCCTACTGACTCTTCGATTATAGCACAGGTTAATGATCTTACCGGACAGAAAATGTCCGCCCAGCAAGTTCTCCCAAAAAGGCAGGTTCAACCTCGATTTCTTCAAGGGGCAACCAGCCAGACCAGTGCTCACGTCCACCTTTGCCGTCGCTAGCGTGGCGCGTTTGCGCTTGCAAGCGGAGCGCAGGGCGATGACCCATGCAAAGCACAGAGTTGCGAGCATCGCAGACACGGAACAGCGGTCCATGTTCACGGATACGGTTCTTCGTGCGGCTGCACGCTTTGTCATTCCACTTTAGTTTAATAAAATCAGCCACTTACGACCTCCAAATCTCTTGGCAGATACCTTCTCGGGATGCTGCTTTGCCCTTGATTGCAGACAAGCTGCACTATAAAAATGATCGGCGGGTACATGTTCTCGCCAAACTGGTCAACGTAGTCTCCGCGAGGTTCCGTGACCTTAATAATCATGCCCATCGAATCGCGGGGTACGCCGATGGATGCGCGAGTGATCTTTACTAAGTTACCGACTTGCACTGATCACCACCGTTCCGAAATTCACGTTGAGTGTGTCCCTCACTCCGTTCGACCACAGGACAATCCAGTACGACGATCCCGCTCGGACTCTCTTAATCAGCAAGCCAACTCGACCATTCACTTTCACCAAATCACCTACTTGCATTTACCAACTCCATAAAGCCGCTACACTCCACAATGGGCTTGCTCCTGTTGCTCCACAGCACCCACACATCACCAGATTTAGCCCATCGCTTTATGCAAGGCGCAGTAACAATGCCCAAAATGCCATTGAGTCTTACCAAATCACCTACTTTCACTTACGACCTCCAAGATCCGATGCGGGACTCTTTCTACAAGCTCACCGCTTGCCCACAATACTGACACGGCTGCATTGAGAATTCCCTCAATGGGCAACTCAGCGACGATTATGCCTATGCTGGCGCTGTCACACTTCCAACTCTTATCAGTTTCATACTTTACCAAATCACCGACTTTCATGCTTCCAACTCCCTGCCAATTTCCATAAAGGCGATGATCGGCAGAACCGGCAGCACCATAACGATAATAGTCTCAATGAAGGTAATGATGGTCATGCCGACACCATAAGAAGGACAAGGGAAAATGCGCTCACGCACATCGGAATAAGGAATGGGATTGCTTCTAGCATAGTTCTCTCTCTTTGTTGCTTACTTATTAGACGGCTGAGGTTTCATTTTATTCAATGAAAAGAGAAAAAAGATCAACTTTTTTTGGGCTTTGCAGATGAGATCACCGTCACATCCATGGCGCGGCAAGGCGAAACCAAGTTCTGCCCGTATGAGCCAAACCACAGCACCTCGATGCCGGAGTAGCTATAAAATCCGGGTTCAAACAGGGACATGACCAGCCCCAGCACATGAGGCTCGGTCTGATCCCAAATCACAAGATCCCCGACGTTAATGTTTTCGTTGCCCATCCTCTATAAATAGTGAGTTCCAATGCTTCCACGGGAAAACCGCGAGCGCAAGGATGCCCACAAGCGGCACAATCCACAGTCCATTATCCAACAATACAATCTGCCATTCACTCAACATTATTAATCACCTCTATCAAGTTTGTTTGAATCGGACTCAGCCGACCACCGAACCACAAAACCACCGCACAAGTGTACGGGTTTGTATCTTTATCAAAGGTACGCATACCAAGGAACACACCAAGGGATTCATTCGTTGAAGGGTGCGCGTTCTTATTCCTGACCAGATCACCTACTTGCACTTAGAGCCTCCAAGCCGCTTTCGCCGCACCATTCCTTAGAGCCGGGTCCGAACAGGGAAATCCCCCGCGTTGTCCACAACACTTGATAGCTACGACCGGAGGACGGACTATAAGCAGTGTCAAGGACAATGCCGATCTGCTCTGTCAGAAAATGCCTCACTAGATCACCGACTTTCATTGATCACCCTCAAGTGACTGCTTTTCTGCGTAATCGGGTAGGGTGCTGGAGCGCCCTTGCCCATCCACAAAACTTTAACGTCGGCGTTGCCGGTATACTTGCCAGTCTCGACAACCAGACCAACATCAAAGGATAGACCTTTGCGCTCCCGCGCTGCCTGAAACGCATACGATACCAAATCACCGACTTTCACTGATCACCTCCAAGTGTTGCCGTTGAAAACAACACATAGCGCCATTGTGGGACAGGATGACGCCCCACAAACCGGATACCTTGAAGAATTCAACAACGATACCCGTAGCACCCTCGCGCACTGTCGGACATTTAACTAAATCACCGACTTTCATATATGAACCTCTCTCTTTGTTGCTTACTTATTAGACGTATGAGCCCTTCATTTTATTCAAAGAAAAACAAAGAAAGATCAACTTTTTTCTGGTGCCTCACTCAACAGGACAAGGTTGGCTTTGTAGACATAGCCGCTGTCATTCGTGCCGCCGGAACCATCCATGTATTTGATCCAGACGCCGTTGCGCTCCCATTCCTCGGTGCGAACCACGATAGCCATGCGATGTTTGTTCTTACAGTGAGGCGCGATCTTTACTAGGTCACCGACTTTCATGGACAACCTTAATAAATCCAACAGGATACCACTTCTTCATTCCAGCTTCTAGAACCTGAACCAGATGCATCTGGTTCACCTGATCATCGGGCAAGCATATCTCAGTGATGACGGTCACAAATCCTGCTCGATGACTGTCAGCATGAATGCGCTGACCGGCAGTGCCGAACACTCTAACCAAATCACCGACCTTCACTGACAACCTCCAAATCTGTTTGTGGTAGCTTACGCAGGCAGTTGTTGAACACCACCTCTGCGAAAGGCTCTGCATCGACTGATGCAAAATCAACTTTCTTTCCGCGTTCTTCTGTACGCCATAGCTTATGCTCAAACACTCGCATGACAACGCCCACAGTGGTCGGACGCTTCCGACCAACCATCACCTTCCACCTTACCAAGTCACCGACTTTCATTACTCACCACTCTTAAAAAATTCTTATGTGTCCACCTAATCTCGCCGTTGGAAAGAAGCCCGATCAGTGCTTTGACTTTGGGAACACGCAAATCACGGGTGGTTTCGCGAACCTTAATAACGACCCTAGGCATATCACCCCACTCGCCGTTGATGTGAACCACCAAATCACCGACTTTCACTTACGACCTCCAGCCAGCCCTCGGGTTCCCACTGAATCTTTCCACCGATGCCGCACCATTGTATGCCTACTTGCCTAGACTTGTGCAACTCGCTCGGGTGAACACACACCACAAGACCGATTAGCCCCTTGTCATAGTCCTTCATCCTTACCAAGTCACCGACTTTCATTTTTCAGCCTCACGCTTTGTTCCATCATTGGTGCAGCCTCATCGTGCCACATAACCATCACATCGTATCCGACGCCAAAGGTGCCAACTTTAATGACAATGCCCCTTGAGCCACGAAAAGATACCAAATCACCGACTTTCATTGATTACCTCCAACTGATGCACTTGAAAGCAAGCGGTGATATTCATACCGCTGATCAAAACATTAAATAGATGATTCCTTGAGCCGTATCGCTCCATAATCAGTCCCACTGGTCTACCAGACACCGTAGCGCACATCACCAAATCACCGACTTTCATTAGTATGTCACCGAACGCTGAACATGCAGAGCCTCAAAGCCATGCCCACGGATCTCAGCAGGATCTTCCAATCCCTCGCCAAGACGAATGAAACGATAGCCTTCTTCACTGTCGTCGTCGTCGCACCAGTCCATGAAATCTTGGATTGCTTCTACTTCTTCATAGCCTTCATACCACTTCACGCTGAACCAGTGGAACAGCACGCAGCCATCTTCCTCATAGTCATCCACGCGACGATCAGCATGCTGATAACACATGCTCCGTGTCTCGGGCGACTTTGCCATAGTGACTAGAAACTGCGGCAGCACCTCTTTGCTGACTGCCAAAACTACTTCGGAACGATAACCCATGCAAACCTCTCTCTTTGTTGCTCACTTAGTTAGACGTACAGCCTTCATGTTTTATTCAATCTTTTTTGATCTTTTTTATGTCAACTCATAGCTGATCGTGATCGGCTGTCCACGCCGGGTGATCTCCAATACAACACGGTTCTTCCGGCGAACCTTAAACCACATTCGGATCGCTTCTGGAATAGATTGAATTGTGCGCCCGTTCACAGACGTTACAATGTCGCCATTCCTGATGCCTGCCTCTCGCAGATCACAATTGATCCGTCGCAACTTGAATCCTGTGCGCTCTCCGGCGTCATCCTTGTGCCAGCTAACATGCCCTAACTCACGATAGCGAGTGATGTGCGCGTAGCTATCCACCACGTCGCGGTTCACAGCATATCCCATGTCCGTTGCGGCGATGCCCTCATTGTCCCGGCAGTTTCGATAGCGGTTCCGACGCCTTCTTTTCTTTGGCTTTTTAGCGATCTTGGCTTGACTTGTTGAAGGAGGAGGAGCTTCAAGGTTAATGTTTTCAGAAGCGATCTCCAAGCTCGGAAGGTTAATGTTCTCCGATAGTAATTTGTTATGATCGGTGTTATCAAGGTTAATGCTTTCTTCGGTTGCTTCCTCCACAATCTCAGCCGTAACCATCACAGGCTCAGGCTCAGGCAGATGAAAGACAGCCTTCCGAATAGGCGAGTCTGTGTGAACGGACGTGATCACCTCACGATCTGGAGCCGCCAAGACAGCGACTAGCGGGACCGTATACATAGCGAACACCCCTGAGTACGTCAGAGTTGCAAGAGCAAAATCCTTAATCTTCCCGCGCACTTACAACCTCCAGCCAGCCCATAGGCTCCCAATCAATCGTGCCGCCACCATCGCACCAGAAGATCCCGACCCTGCGACGGTGTTCGTCATACTTCCTACGTCGCATGTCCACAACAACGCCAAGACCGCTGAACACGATCTTGCCTTTCAAGCCTTCTTCCATTGTCACCAAGTCACCGACTTTCATTTATCTTCTCCGGTCGCCATTGACTGAACCGCTCCTGCTGATGGGCAGATCGATGATCCTCTGGAGGGCAGATCAACTCCAGTTGATCCAGTGGGGTCGAATACTCTGCCCCATCCCACAACACATATCCGCGAGTGATAACCGTCCAGCCTTCCGAATCCAGATCGGTAGCGTAAGTATCATCACGGACGTAAATGCCGATTTGCGGTTGCTCGCAAGCTGGAAAGTTTACTAATACCAAATCACCGAGTTTCACGGATCACCTCGCATCGACCGATGTTATAATTTACCCTTTCGCCGCGAAACAAAATCTCTACGTCACCACAGGGATAGACCTCGGGACAATCGGGGCTCCACCACACGATCTCGCTTGTGACGATAGCAGGGGCATAGCCCCAATCAATACCTTCTTCGCCAGACCTATCGCAGTTGCCCCAATGGACATTTACCAAGTCACCGATTGTCACGATCTATCCTCCCACAGTTTCCAGCCTGCTTTGACAATGCCAGTGCTGGGATCTGTCTGCTTCTTGTGTGAGGCATAGACTTCGCTGCCATCAGCTAGCCGAATGAGATACTGCGAGCCTCGGATATGCCGTACCACCACAGCACCGACAAAGCCTTCCTGCACAATCAAGTTTCCCTCTAGTGCGCGACGTTCACGCGCCCACTCTGCACGCTGCTCTGGTGTCAGCATGCGCCTATCTCCGCGCCCCTTTCTGATCCTTCTATGCTTGTGGTGCTTCATGATACCAACTCCAGCAAATGTGGAAACACGTATCTTGAACCGCTGGCAAATAGAACTTTGGGCACATTTCCCAATTCATCCTCAACAAACCCGATCACAATGCCCACAGATCCATCATGATCCATAAGAGTCGGCGCTTTTACTAAATCACCGACTTTCATGATAC
>Ga0315316_10000184_pt1 | contig 37237 bp, 23 predicted proteins | sample M160m3416metaG_FD_203702 | JGI IMG/M metagenome (GOLD analysis project Ga0315316, IMG submission 203702) | Ammonia-oxidizing marine archaeal communities from Monterey Bay, California, United States - M1 60m 3416 | ecosystem: Environmental > Aquatic > Marine > Intertidal zone | place: USA... | reverse complement strand
CCGGAAGGTTTTCAACGCCCAGGTCTGAACGCAGGTCCGAGACCAGTTGTTTGAAGGTGTCGTAGTATTCGTTGGCGAGACCCTTCTTCGTTCCGTCTGCGGCTCCCTGTTTCCAAAAGAAGCCGCAGAACTCAGGCTTCGAAATTCTTCGGGCTTCGGCCACTGCATTCATCAGGTCCTTGTACATCGAACCCTTCTTTCCATCGAAGGTGAGGTTCGCCCGTTCGAAGGACCACTTCTTTTCGAAGCCGCGTATTCCTGTTCCGCCGACCGAAACCTTGATGATGCCGATCGTGTCATTCGGCCAGAATTTGGCAAGCTGATGAGCGAACGATACGCCCGGCCCGAATCGTTGACTCGGCACAAAGTATTCCCACCGCCCGTTGGCCCAGATTCGGATGCGGTCGTGCTTTTCGGTGTACGGCGGCTTCAATTCGCTGGCTCGCGCCGTGCCGTGCATATTGGATTGTCCCATCAGCACGAACACGCGGAACTTCCCGCAGTTCGAGATCGCCGCTTCCCCGCTCCCCATGGTGTTCGCCTGCTGCAAACCTGTTGTCTTCCATTTGTCGGCAACAGCACTCGCCTGACCATTTCGCCTGGCCTGGAAGACTTTTTGCAAGGCGCGTAGTTCCGCGTCGTCCAGTTTGCCGTCTTTGTTGGCGTCGGACTTCGGGAATCTTTTGATGAGTTGAGCCTTTCGCTCCTCGCTGAGTTTGGACTCCTGAACCAATGCCGAAGGCACACCCGCGACGAACAGCACAATTCCCAACATCAAAGACAGACGCATTTTTACTTTCTCCCTTTCCCGACAATCCCCGCCATCTGTCGGCGTTTATTTGATAAACCGATCGAACACCTTTTCCATCATACGCTGCACGCGCGGGGCTACTCCTGCGGAGTGATGCGAAGGGATAATCACCGCGCGCTTTTCAATGCCCGGTCATAGGTGATGTCGCATTTGACGAGGCGTCGGTTTAGAACGTCCATGACAAACAGTTTGTCTTTCCATACCGCCAGACTGGAAATGCAGCCGAATGGCAGTTCGGGATGAGGATACGCGCTGCCCTTTCCTTTGCAGTCCGCGTTTCCATAACTGCCGAAATCACCAACGAGCTTCCCCGTCTCGGTATCAACTATCTGGACGCTGTGTTTGGTCGCTATGTAGATGTAGCCCTTGTCGTCCAACGCCTGGTTAACCCGATGCGTGCTGCAAATACAATGAGGATTCGGCGGGATGAAACCCATGCCATGATCGCCATCCCACGGCTGCGACCAGAGCGGTTCTCCGCCGGTGGGGGCAAACTTTGACAGGGCAAACGACCTCATCGGGAACCGTTTCGGCGCTTTGGCATCGGCTCGGTTGACGCGTTCTTCGGTAGGCTTGCCGTGGTTGGGTATATGAACGATGTACATGTACCCCTGCTGATCAACCTGAATGCCCTTCACGCTGGTTAGATCCAGCAGCGCTTTTTGCTTTAGCGTGCCGCTGGAATCGTAGACGTCGAGTTGCCGGTGCAGGGCATAATTCGGCAACATCATCCCCAATTCCCTGTACCGATCCTGCTTGTTCATGTAGTAGATATTGCCCTCACTATCCACGTCCATGCCGGAGTAGACATCCCACCAGCACGTCAATTGCTTCCTGAGATGTGCTCTCGCGTAAAACCTGCCTTTGACGGGGAACGCGTCCACAAGCAGTTCATGCCTGCCCGTGGACGCGAAAGGTACCGGTTTGCCAGCGCGGTCAAATCGCAGAACGCTGACGCCTTTCTCACCGAGTTTCCACCGGTAAACCCTTCCATCCTTTCCGAACACGGAATCCAGGAACAGAGGTTCCTCTGGATGAGGGAAGCCACGCTCGAGATTGGTGGCGCCCCACGGCGAGATAAGTCCACTCTTCTCGATGTCAATGAAGTACGGATCCCACTTCTTGAGAATGTTTCCCTGTTGATCCAGGCGATATACGGTGCCGAACTTCTTGTGGCGGTATCTGGCATCGTCTTCCACATACACGTGTCCTGTTTCAGGATCGATATTCAGGATGGGCATACCGCTATCCTGTCGCGGATTGGACAGCGTGCTGCCGTCATCCTGCCATTGCGCCTGCAAAGAAAGGTCTTCACCCGACAGTTGCTGCAGACTTCCCGGCCCGTCGCCGTTGGCCACCCAGACCAGCGGCGGCGACACCCCGGCATCGACCGCAATCTGCATGACATACGTATGCACGGGGGCGGATTCGGCCAACAGCTCGGGCGAATTCCAGCTTTGCAACTTGATCACTTTGCGCGGAGGCGGAAGCTCCTCAAAGGCCGACTTATGTAATGCATTCTGCACGAATCTGATGCTGCCTTCGGTCTTCAGGTCTTTAGGCCTCTCCTGGGAACCGATGAGCACGTAGAGGCATTTGTCGCGATCCATGGCCAGCGCGGTCGGATCCAGGATCCGTTGCTTCTTTCCCCGGTCCGGATAGTGCGTGATGGATGCAACCTGCTTGCCGTCTATCGTGCAAACTTGCAGACGGTTGTTCCCCGCATCCGCAACCACAATATGTTCTCCGTCGACGACAACGCCACTGGCTTCTTTGAAACCGCCGACCATACCCTGCATCTCAACTTCCGGGCCCGGTTTCAGACCGAGTTTCCACACGTATCCACTCCGATCTCCCTTTACCGGGAATTGGTAGCGTGCCTTGTTCACTCCACCTTCCAGGTTGTAGTGGTGGTACTTTGCCTCGAAGGAACTTTGCCCTCCCGTGATATACATCGAACCGTCAGGGCCAAAATCCAAATAGGGGTAGCGCAGGGAAGCGAAGGGCAGGTAATTAACGATGGCGCTACCCCGCCCCCCAGTGTTGTGAACTGCAAAGCCCGAATTCCAGCCGTCCTCGGGCAGGCTGCCATCGGTTCCCATTCTCATGAGTTTGCCCCGGTAGAGATCTGATATGACCAGGTCACCATCGGGCGCCAGCGCAATCGTCTTGTGGGAATCCCAGAATGAGCCATAGAACGATATTTCGCCCCAGCTCAGGTCATACCTGGGAACAATTAATTCGGTTCCGTCCTCCCGTACAACCTCCTGGGTTATGTCCCGCACGCTTGAATAAGGCAGTGTGGGATTGAGCGGCATAATGGTTCTCAAATACGCTCCGCTCCGATCAAAGACGCGCACTTCCCCCACGCCTCCGACTCTCTTGGGTTCGCAGAGCACAAAGAGTTCGCCTTTCTCCTCGTCCATCGCGACGTCCCAGATGATCCCACACGCATGAGGATCACCATCGAGAAAGAATTCCTCAAGTTCCAGCCGGACCTCGGCAGTTGTGCCGGGATGCGCAGAACCGGGCCCCAGCTCTATCGCCTGCTTTTGATTTTCATCCTTTTGCTCTGCCGATACCCAGCCGGGGCAAGCCATCAGGACCAGAATGGCTGCTTTAATACACTGAAATAAGATTGTTTTTCTGCCTCGCAGATTAAACAACATCCCACGAAGGGCTGCGACGCGTAAAATATTGAAGCTGGTTTTGAGGCATCTGATTGAGTTCATTTCTTCCTCTCTTCCGTTTTCTTGTCCTTTTCGGCTTGGAGGGCTTGGTTCTCGTTCTTCCTTTTTTGAGCGAGTTTGCCTGCGGCCGTTTTCCTTTCCTGTTCAGCCTGGAGGGCTTTAAGTTTTTCGCCCGTGGGAACTTTCATGGTCGGTTCGCCTTCGAGGTAGCCCAGCGAAGCCAGGAATTCGTCTGCGGCGATCATCGTACGTTCCAGCCATGGAGATTGGTTGAAAAAACCGTGTTTCCCGCCTTCGGCTGTGTACTTGTCGGCTCGAAAGCCGAGCTCCCTGGCCTTGGCCCACCAGAGATCGCCAAAGGCTTTGAGTCTGTCGTTGGTCCCAAACATGACGATGGAAGGCGCGGTGTCGGGTTTGACATGAAGGAGCGGAGAGATCTTTGCGGCGATTTCATTATCTCCGTTGACGCGACTGGCAAGCCCTCCGTACATAAAGGAAAGAACTGGATTAAACAGGACCATGGCCTGGGGCTTTGTCGAGATCGACAGGTCGGCGCCATCGGTCTCGACGCTTTCGGGGATGATCGCGCAGGCCGCAAGGTGGCCTCCGGCTGAACCGCCCGCAGTGATCAGTTTCTGGGGATCGATTCCGAGTTTCGCAGCGTTGGCCCGCACCCACCTCACGGAGCTGCGGGCGTCCTCGACGCACTTGTCAGGCGTCACGCCGTCTTTGCTCTTAAGTCGGTAGTCGACGCGGGTGCAAACCAGACCGCGGCTGGCGAAATACTTGGCTTGGGCGGCGAAGGCTCTGACCGAGCCACCGTTCCATGAGCCGCCGTGGAAGAAAACGATGACGGGGCGCGTGTCGGTTTTCTTCCAGCCGGGCGGGAAATCGACATGCATTCTCAGTTTTTTTTCGCCGATGGTCTTGTAGACGTACGCTCTTGTCGACAAGTCGCTCTCACCTTCCTGGGCAATGGCTTGCATGGTGGAGCAAACTGCCATGATGAACGTGATTGACACAATAAGTCGGGTCATGGATAGAGTCTCATCTGTCGGTTCAGGGCAATGCAGTTTCTAATTCGTAGTGCATGAGGTTACGAATCCCATTGCTGAGTCTAACGTTTCGTTCTGGGTGAAGGATTAACGGCGATCAGACAGGATCAAACACAGTAACAACATCTTCTTTTGGCTCATGAGTTGATTACCGTTTGGCGGCGGCTACGCCTTTGATGAGATCGCGAAGATGGAGGCCGTCTCTGGACGTTCTGGGGCCTTCCATGATGTCTAAAATCACTTTCTATTCCTGGACTCAAAAAAAGCTTCTATAGCCCCCATAGGTTCATGGTGGGTGGGAATCTCTTTACGCAGCTTCTTTTTGATCGCCGCGTATTCGGGACTGTCCGCAAGATTCGTCCACTCCCACTTGTCCTTCGTATGATCGTACAGTTCTTCGGTTCCGTCTTCGTAGACGATATAACGATACCGTATGGATCGAACGCCGTAGTTCCGGTACCCAAAAGTGGTTACCGTCGTATCGTCCCAGGCGGCGTCCGGATTCTTCATCAACACAGAGAGATCGTTGCCTTCCAGCTGATTCTTCGGGGGCTTGAGTCCGGTCAATGAGGCCAGGGTAGGATAAATATCCAACAGGTTCGCCGGCTTGTCGGTAACTGTTCCCGGCGCGGTCACGCCCGGCGCTACCCAGAGGAGATTGACCCGTGTGGCCCGTTCCCAAAGGGAGTACTTTGCCCAACGCCCTTTTTCGCCAAGCTGAAAGCCGTGGTCGCTCCACAGTACGATGATTGTGTTGTCGGCGTACTTTGAGTCCTCAAGCGCCCCAACGATCCGGCCAATGAGGTCATCGACCATGGCGGTGCACGCCAGGTAGGCCTGGATCGCCGGCTTCCATTGATTCATCGCCCTGATTTTCTTCAACCAGGGATTGTGGGCCATCCTGGCATGAGCCGCGGGCACATCATCCAGATCATCTTCCCGGAAACCTTCCGGAAGTTTGATCGTCTCCAGAGGGAATCGATCGAAATACTCCTGAGGCGCGTAGTTGGGCAGATGAGGCATAAAGATGCCGGCTCCCAGAAAAAAAGGCTCCTGCAGTTCTTCTTCGCGCAGTTTCTTCGTCGCCCAGTTGGCGGTGATGCCATCGGGGTGGTCGTCCACCGTTACGCCCGGGAGGCACGGTCCCCAGTCCGCCTGCCTGGCCCACCCATTCATGGGCAATTTGGAGGCAAACTTGAGGCCTTCGAAGGATGGAAGGTCCTGCGTTTTGCTCGGGTAATACTCGTCGAAGCCCCGCCCTTTTACTTCTCTCTGGAAATGACCGCCGTGAAACAGTTTTCCAACGCCGCAGACGTAGTAGCCATTCTTCTGGAAAAACTCGGGCAACAGAACCGAACTGTTGAGGATCGGATTTGTCGTAAACGAATTCCGGTTTATGTAATTGCCTGAAGTCGACGGCCTGATCCCGCTCATGATGGCAGACCGCGAAGGACCGCAGGCCGGAGCGGCGCAATGGGCGTTCGTAAAGACGATCCCTTTGGAAGCCAGCTTGTCCAGGCGTGGCGTCTTCGCCTGAGGATTGCCTTTCAGCATCCCCGTCCAGTCGTTCAGATCATCGATGGCGATGAACAGGATATTGGGCTTCTCGCCTTGAGACCCGCGTCCCTGTTGTGCAAAACACAAGTTCGGCAGACAGAAACAGCACAAGGAAAGAGCGATCGCCGTATCTTGCATTCGGGTTGTCATAGTTCTCACAAGCTTGTTTGCTGAATATCCCGGGGAGCGAATACCCTCGGGCTCAGCCGATGGGTTTCGTTCTTTTCATCCTGTTTCGGTCTATTTCCTGCGTGGGTAACGTCTAAGCGATTCCAGTTCGGACTCGATTCCTCTGTCGTTCATCTCACTCATCCACTCATCAAGTCGGTGGCTCAGGAGACGCCTCGCATCCACGTGGGCATCCGAGTCGGCGAGGTTTATCTGTTCGTTGGGGTCTCTGCTCAGATCGAAGAACTCTTCTTTGGGGAAGACCTGGCCTTTGTATTTGGGGTGTCCAATCCTGTGGTTGAGATAACGAATGTACTTGAAACGATCTGTGCGAATCGCGCGAACAGGATACGGTGTCTCCATACGTCCTGATTTACCCACGATAACGCCTGTGTAGCTGAAGAACAGTTCTTTGCGGAACAGGTCTGACTTGCCGGTCCACACATCACGCATGCTGATTCCATCCATTGGGAGACTGTCTGTGGGGATGGTGGCGCCGATGATGTCCAGCAAGGTGGGCAATACGTCAACCGTGCTGACCATTGTGTCAATCGTTGTGCCTGGCCGGATGTAACCTGGCCAACGAATTGCCATGGGGACCCGAACGCCCGTGTCATACAGAGTGTACTTTGTCCGCTTCAGCTGAGCCTCGTTGTCATTCAGGTAGATGACAAGTGTTTTGCGATCAAGCTGATTGTCTTTCAGTAACTCAAGATAGACGCCCAGCTCATGATCCATGTAGTGGTTGGCTGCATTATATCCGCTCAGTCCGTTGGGGATCTGGTTTAACTCAGGGCCGTGCGGCAATGAGGCGGCGTGAAAAATGCAAAACGGTCGTTTGTCACCGCTCGACAGAAACCGTTTGACCTCATCGAAATTCGTCTTGCGATGCCGGGCGTGTTTTTCTTCCGTAGCGCCCGGTACGGGGTGATCGGACTTTTCGATGCGGAACTCCCAGTGGTAGAGATCACTGGGCTTTTGAATGCCGTCTTTACCGACGATGCAAGCCCGGTATCCAGCATCTTTCATGTAGTTCGGCAATGATTTTATGCCGTCAATAAACCCGGAGTGATTGGGATGGGCACCGTTGCGAAGCGGGTACATTCCGGACAGTAGTACGCCGCGATTCGGCGTACAGATCGAAGACGGAGTGAAGCAGCGGGTAAACCGAGCTCCCTCACGAGCCAATCGGTCAATGTTTGGTGTGTGGCTTGGATCGGCACCGTAGCAACCGACGCTCGACAGGTATTGATCGTCGGCGAGATAGATGAGTACGTTTGGTGGATCCGCCGCAAAGGCAGACGCCCCAACGAACCATGAAAATGCCAGTAACAGAGTTGATCGCATTCGGATTCTCAATCGGAATGTGGGCACAGATAAAGATCAATAGATTTATCCAACGATGCGCTGGAACAGGTTGTGCGTGATCTGCTGCACGCGCTGGTCCGGGCCTTGTTGGGTGACGCCGTGTCGGGAGGGATTGACGTGCCCGGGAGGGCTGGACAAGCCGTTGGCCCACCAGATGGTGGCGGCATTGAACACGATGTTGCCTTTGGGTCCGTCGTAGATCGTGGCGGTGTAATGGCCAGGTCTCTTGCCGTTGATCCGGGTTTCGCCTTCAGCAACGACCTTCATGCCAGGCAGGCTCATCATCGGCGCGCCGTGCCACTCCCAGCCAACCAGGCCTTTGACCGAATCGCCTTTCCTCATCCCGGTTCCCTCAAAGAGCCAATGCTCCGGCAGGGCGCAGGTCCAATCGCCGGATCCCATGACCGGAGGAGTCGTCCGATTTCCCATCAACAGAGCGCCGTCCCGCCCCAAGGCCGGCTTAAACCCTTTTTCGTATGGCGATTCCCCGCCCATTCGGCGCGTGGCTTCGGGGGAGTCCGGAAAGAACCAGCCTTCCCGGCGCGTGGTGCGGTAAGACTGGCCGTTGCCCGAGGGGTTGAGCGGCACGACACACAAGACGGCATTGGCGCTCAGGAACGCGAGGTTGACGCCATCGTCGCGCGCTTTCATCACGTTGTCGTACATATCCTCCGTCCAGTACTCATCGTGCCCCACCGAGATGAAACCCTTCGTCCGCAGCAAGCCTGCGGGATCCGAATGCGTGTCGATGTTCGAGATGTACGAGACGTCGTAACCGTGTTGTTCCAGCCAAAACGACAAGGGAAATTCCCAGGGCAGGAACTCCCCCGAGCCGCCCGATTTTTTGTGCTTGTTGACGGGATGGGTAAACAAGCCGTACGGCCGGTCGAAGCTCACCGTTCCGCTGGGCGCGGTGGTGCTGGGGCGCCCATCGTGTTTCGTATAAATCGAGAAGTCGGCGGGCCAGCGGTTGTAGGCGGTCCACGTCAATTCACTGCATTGAAACAGCAGGTCACACGGCCGGTCATCGCGGACGATGAAGATGACGTAGCTCTGAATCCCGCTGGTTTTGGCCGTCAGCTTGCCCAGATAGACACCGCTGAGCCAATCCTCAGGGATTTCGAATTCCAGGGAGGGTTCCCACTGGCATTCGCGCACGTAGTTTTCACCGACGGGCGGGTCCGGTTGCGTGCCGCCTTTGAGCGAGTCAAAAGTTTTCATAAGCCGGGCGCCATTACCGTTGTAGTAGCCGGTGCGGAAAATCTGCAACTTGAAGTTCGATTCCGGGTTCGTGCTGACCATCACCCGCAGCTTCTCGCCAGCCCGTACGCTGTTGGCGGAGCAGTAGCCTTCGATCACCTGGCTGCGCCCATTGAGTAAGATGCTATTGATCTTCCCGGGCAGGGTTCGCGTCTTGGTGAGCAACCAGTTGCGCGAGCCCGGCCTGGCATTTTCACGCCGGATCAAATCGCTACGCGACGCCTTGGACTTGTTAGCGTACGCAAGTGCGTGCGTTCCAGATGCAGCAATCAGTCCAGCTGCCGCCGCTCCTTTGATGACTTCACGTCGCCCGACATTGCGGCCTGAATTGTTGTTGTTCATTCTGCTGCCTTTGGTTGTATCTGTCGGAATCTCAAGGCGAACGCCTGGCTTCGACGTCGAAGTGGTGCAGCACATTCTTGAGCAGCTTGCTCATCGATTCATCGTGATACACGCCCCACGCTGTCGCGATTGATCCGGTGTGAAATACGCGGCCACCTTCAGGGCGTTCCCAGTAGATGATTTCGGCTATTGTTTTGTCGTTGCCTATTCTCGGTTTATGTCCTTCTGCGTTGTAGTCGATAACCGCTCGCGCGTCATCGCTGCTGGCAACAGTGACGATCCCTTTAGGCTCGGCCAGCCGTTTGATGGCGGGATCGGCAGTGGCTCGTTGTAGGGTTGAGAGACGGACATCAAATTCGTGCCCTACTGCGCCGGTTTTTGAATTAATGAACCCAAACGTATCTCCTTTTTTCAATCCAACGCGATGCGGAGTGTTGAACAGGAAGTGATTTGGCTCGTCCACTTGATAAGGTTTGAACGCGCCGCCCCAGCCAATGCAAGTGAGTCCGACGACTTTCCACGCGGGGTAGCCACAGAATCGCATCAAGCTGCCACGCTTGAAATCGTGGCTGTGATACAGTTCGCCTACTTGAGCGAGTTTGCGACCACCAATTCTGGTTCCGTATTTGCGAACTTCCATGACCTCATCTGATTCGTCAAAGCTGACTCGCCAGAACATGGTGTTGCCGGACAGAACGAGCGCGTCACCGCCGGCACTGAGGTAAGCGTCAAGTCCATTGTAGGCGCGAGCTGACCAGTATTCGCTGTGGCCATTGATGACAACGGCTTGATAACCACTGAGTACCTCTGGATTACGATCCAGATCGCGATCCGTGATCACATCGTACTCGTATCCGTGTTGGTCCAGCCAGAGATGCAGAAAACGTTCTCCTCGCATCAAGTGGCTGTAGGATTGATTGATATAAGTTTTGTTGGGGTCGGCTGCGGGCCAAGGCAGCTTCAGTCCGATTTTATATGTCGGCTGGCCGTTGCGATGATCACGGTAACCGCTGTAGGTTGCTGCGTCGGGGTGGGTAGTGGTAAGCCCTCCGGTACCCATCAGAGTCATCGCCTGCCCGTGATTCACAGGAAACGGTGCAGAATTGTAGGCAAGCCATGTGTTGGTTGACATCAGCACTGCCAGCGGTGCCATGGGGCGCGACTCGGGGCGGCGAACAATGAAGGTCGTGAAGTATCGCATCGGTTTGCCGTCAATCTCAAAATCAAAACGGCCTGCGTAGACACCTGATTTTGATTTTTCAGGAATACGGAATTGATGGTTAACTTTCCAGCGTGCGTCGTAAAGTTCATCAGATGCCAGTCTTAACCCATGGCCGCGGGTTACGTCTTTGGTCGGGTCGTAGCTTGTGTTATGCCGGTCGATGGCGGCCGCATCAAAGCTGGGACCGCCGATCATCCACGTGCCTCGATTGATGATTCGTCCATCGCGTGCATCGACACCAGCATTGGCAACGCGACTGCCACGCTCTTCCGTAAACGGCCAACAGGCAAGCACTGAATTTCCTTTTGGTATGGTAAGCCCGCGGTCCTTTACCCGCTCTTGCAGTTGAATTGGACCAAGGGCCCGGTCGTAGATCGCGACCATGGAAATATCACCGTTGTAGCAATTCTGCGCTCGACCCTTGTCTGCGTAGGCGCCGATTCGAAGGGCTGTTTTGCCGGGACGCACGGTTCCAGTGAATGGCCAGTCACCGACGGGTTTTCCGTTGATGAAGACGCGTTTGACCTTCCCGTCCCAGGTCGCCGCAATGTGTTGCCATTGCTGATTCTTAAGCAGGCCCGACTGCGTGTAATGCAAGGAAGAGCCGCTGAACTTGCCACCACTGTCGGTGTGGAATGCGATCTTGCCGTCATTGATCAACAGGCCGATCCCGCAGTTGTCAGGATAGTCGTGTTGAGTGATCAGACCTTGCCAACCGCTGAGACTGAATGGTCGAACCCAGCATTCCAGCGTCATTGAATTCAATGGTCTTTCAGTTGGCAGCCCGTGGGCTACGTGGACATACGAGCCAGGGTGGATCGGCTGTGTTTTTGCAGCATTGTCGGGAAATGTTGCCAAGACTGGATCGTTATCGCGGTTGTCGGGATCTGATCCGAGTTTCACCACGTTCAGTTCGTAGGGAACGCTGCTGCTGACGCGAAATTCAATCTCGGTGCCGGCAGCAATGCTCTTCTGGGCATAGGCGTGCAGGCCGGGCAATTTGATTGCCCTCTGCGGCGGGATGCGATTGCCTTGCTTTGCCGATGAGATCGGGGCAGACTCGTTGGAAAGGGTTGATTGCTTCAGGTAAGCAACAATGTCTGCGATTTCCTGGGAGTTCAGGATTTTATCAAGTCCTTCCGGCATCAAGGAGACACTGGCGTACCTTGCCTGTTCGATGTCCTTGATACGCACCGGCTGCATGACCCCCGCCGCCGAGGCAAGAAAAATTTTGTTGACTGTTTCTTTCACTAGCAGGCCTGAAACAGCCCTGCCGTCCTCGGTCAGAACATTAATGATTTCGTGATAACGCGCGATTGATGCGCTGGGGTAGACAATTGCTTCCAGCAGATCGCGTTCACTGCGGATCGCACCGATTCTGGTCAGGTCAGGACCTAAGCGAACCCCCTGTTTTCCCTTGATATGACAGGTAATGCATTTGGACCTGTCACGGTTGTTGAACAGTTTTTCACCTCGTTGGGGATCTGCGTTGGGCAGGAAGGTGGCGAGTTCATCCAGGCGTTGTTTTTGGCTCGCAATTTGTTCAGCCGATAACTTGACGACCTTAGCAAGCTGGATCTCGGGAAACTCGTCCGGTGTTACATTCAGCTCGTCGATTGCCTTCATTCGCTGCACTTGTTTTACGGCCGGGTGTTGCGGCGGCAGGCTCTCAACGTCCCCCAGTTCGTAAAGGGCATGCGTGGTGGCATGTTTCAAAAATGGATCATCGGAACTTGAATAGCATTTCAGCAGAGGCCTTGCCGCCCGATTGTTGCCGATCCTTCCAAGTGCCATCGCTGCCAGGCGACGAACTTGCGGGTCCTGGTGAGACAGTGACTGAATCAGCGGGGGTACGGATTCAGGATCTCGCCAGATTGCCACGCTATGAATCGCTGCAGCACGCACGTCTGGATCATCGTCGTTGAAGAATCCGTGGATAGATGTTCTTGCTGTCTGGTCTGGAATGCGGTGGAGTGACCAGATGGCGGGAATTTTGGCTTTGGCCTGAAGCAAGCTGGCAACATTCTCGACGCTTGCCAGGGCATCGATTGCACGACTAACTACTGCAGGCCGCCGATCAGATAGCCAAGCTGTTTTTGGTTCATCCCAATTCAGGTCCAAGCCACGTGGGTCTTCTGGCACCGTTGTGTTCTTTTTCTGAAGTCGGTAAATGGCACCAAGGATATCTGGCTTGGCAACTTTGGATGTTGGGCAGCAGATCATGTACCAACTGCCGGTATCAGCAATCAGTAAGCTGCCATCGGCATCTTCGATCACATCGGTAGGATGGAAATCCGTTTGATCACTTTCCAGCAACGTACTCGTCCGGGCGGAGTAGGACGAATCTGCTCGAGAGAGCTGGTGCCTTGAGATGCGGCGCGTGTTGAACTCTGTGCATAGCAGGTTTCCCGTCAAGCCACTGTTAGGATGGCGGGCCATTATCATTCCCGAGGGCGCAGCCGGGCCCAGCTGTTGAAGGATGGGCAGCAAGTCTCCTGTGTTGGGATGAGGGTTGAGTACGCGCGGATTTTGTCGACCGTAGGTGCCGCCGTAAACAGCGTGCAGGATTCCGTCACGTCTTCCGGGTTGCGACAGGTCAAAGAACGTACCGCTAAGAAAACGTTCCCCCGTTTCACTGAATGCCAGCCCGACAGGATTGTTCATTCCACCGGTGATGACCATTTCAAGTTGGCTGCCGTCAGGCCGGGCGCGATAAATGTGGGCCGCGCTGGACTTCAACGTGCGCCCATTTTCCAATTCGTGCTTCTGAGGCGCGAATGCACCTTTGCACCAGTAGAAAAAACCGTCAGGACCCAGGTACGGGCCATGCATGTCGTTACCACATCCTTCGATGGAACCACCATCAAACCATACTGAGCGTTCATCTGCTTTATGGTCGCCGTCAGTGTCACGTAATTTCCAGATGTACGGCGGGGCTCCGACGTAGACGGAACCTTCATAAACGAGAATACCCTCTGGGAAAGCCAACTTCTCCGCGAACACAGTCGACTCATCAAAGACTCCGTCTCCGTCGCGATCGACCAACCGCAACACTCGATGTTGCGGGTCTTTGAGTTGAACCGGGGCTTTGTCCGTGTTGCCCGAGCTGTCCGTGACGTAGAGAACTCCTTCCTCACCAAAACACATGTGAATCGGACGCTTCACCAGAGGCGGCGCGGCCACACGTCTCAGTTCATATCCGTCCGGAATAGTGAACGTGTGAGGTTTCAGCGAAACGGATTCTGCACCGTTCGCACCCTCGTAGACACCTAAAATGGCAACGGCAACGAATACGTAAAGGCTATTGATTCTGGGCATGAGATGCAGACTGGCTTAGGAACGGAGTAACGTAGCTACTTCAAATTGGGGGACCATCACTATGGTAACACGAAGCGCCAGCGAGGGATTCACGCTGTCCCTCGCCGACGCGTTGGGTTACCAACATAACTTGGCTTGAACAAATGATTTGCGCTGCCACTGCAGTGAGTAGAGCTGGCAGCTCAGTCTCTCCAGAGCCGGTCACTGAATTTATTTACGAATCGATTTCTGCGCCTCGTCAGTCGTCAGGATGTTGTCATGGTTTGCATCAAGCAGATCGAACAGTCGTTGACGTTTTGCCGGAACCTCCGCTTTCTGCAGCTTCCCGTCTCCGTTTTTGTCGAGTTCGCTGATCGACTTCAGGATCGCAGAGACTGAAATGCGTTGCCCCCCGAACTGCACTTCGCTGGAACGGGCCGACTTTCCGGGTGTAATCCCATAGGCTGAAATCGGTACAGCGACATCGAAGTAGCCGATCATCATTTCGTCCCAGCTCTGATCGCCCCATGGAACTGTCCGCGTCGGGTCCGGATTGTTGAGGTTGTCCTCAGAGTTGTCAAAGTGGGCCACGCATTGCAGATACGCTCCCTTGGGTAACGACAAAGGCTCGGTCAGTCGATAGGCCGTTTGCCAGTTGAAGTCGTACTGCGGCACGTCCAGCACAGTCTCGCGACGACCGTCCGGATACCGTACTTCGTACGAAAACGACTTCCCACGCAAATGCATGTGTGGCATGAAGGCCAGTACCTCAACATCTGCCGGCGCGGTACTCGACCTGGCTTCGACGCGATGGTTATCCGCATGCGGTGGAATGGAGAGCCGGCGACTTACGGCCTGCTGAGTCGTTACGACCTTATTGATTGACTCCGGGTCGGCGAACACGAGGCCCAGCCGGCTCATGTCCTGCTGCGGTGTTCCGATGGGCGTGTAGTGCATTTGGAAGACAAGTTTCGACCCCGCCGGAATCAGCTTGGCCGAACCATCCGGAAAGATCGGGGCTCGATGTCCCGGCACGTACGCAGCCAGGAACTGACCGGTCGTCCCCGCCATTTCTCGCCTGCGGCCGTTCGGCGGCCGGACAAACACCAGAATGTGATGCACGACGGCCCGGTTCCCTGGTTGTGCTTCTGCCGCCTGGACCCATGTGTCTTCGGTCAGGCCCGGATTAATTTCAAAATACTGGTAGCGGACCGTTCCTTCGGCCGTCACGTCAAATGCGCGATCTCGCATATTGACGACCAGATCCGGCTCTTTCGGCAGTTGCCAGCCGGCTGTGTACTGCGGCGGTTCGGGCAAATGATCGGGATCACCCTCGGGACAGCCGGCATTGACCCAATCACGAATCAACTGTTTATCGCTGTCGGTCATGAGCCGTGCGTTGGCGAAGTTGCCGTGTTTCGGATTCGCGTGCCACGGTGGCATTCTCTGATCAGCGATGACCTCAACCATTGTATCGCCCCAGCCGATAACGTCGTCGTATTTCGTCAGCGTGAACGGCGCGATTTCGCCCTTGCGATGACATTCCACACAGTGCTTCTGCAGAATGCGGGAAATCTGATTGGAGTACGTCACGTGGCTGTCCGCCTGCGGTTCGCGTACGCGTCCGATATAGCAGCCAACGATCTCAGTCTCCGCTACCGCGACTTTGCGTCCGTCCAGCAGATCGTGGATGGCGTCCTTCAGAAAGTGTTTTTGCGGCACATCTCGGATGTAACCGACGCCGTACTGATCATCGATCCGTCCGTGATACCGCACCACGCGTTCGCGGTCGAGCACGACGATTTCCGGCGTCCGTGTGACGCCGATCTGATCGGCCACCTTGTTTCCTATATCCTTCAGAACGGGAAACTGCACACCGTGAATGCGGGCATGGGCCGCCACCTCGGTCATGGAATCCTGCCGGTTCGAATTGATTGCCAGAAACGCGACGCCCCTCGAACTCAATCCATCGTTCATCGCCTGCAGCCGTGGGCTGTACAGCTTCGCTAATGGACACTCCGTTCCAAGAAATGCCAGGACGACGACATCATTGCTGGCATAGTCGCTCAGGGTGTGCGTCCTGCCGCGGTAGTCTTTGATTGAGAACTCGCCCACAGACTGACCAATTAGCCGCTTCGACTGATCAGCGTGAGCCGTATCTGCACCCTGACTCAGAATGACGACCGAGCAAACGCTGAGAAGCAAACAGATTCGTAGCACAGGAATTCTCCGAGTGGTCCGCAGGCCGGACCTGAGTTACGAGACTAAGAAAACAGTCCTTGACAGAACTACCAGGTACGGGATCGGCGGAAGTCAGACACTTTTTTGTTCCGTTTTCATCAAACACAAAGCGAATCGGTTTGCCAGAGTCATGGCGGCGTCGCTGCGGCTGGACTGAGCTTGCGAAGGAGAATCAAACCGGCGCTGCCGGTCCCGGGGTTTCACTCGCGCCTCGCTCCAACCCGCCCGCCCCCTAACTTTACAATCATTCGTTACTGCACCCGTCGACACGATATTCGATCATTGAAAATCCGTTGCATCCACACGCCTGACCGGCCGGTCGGGCGCGTGTTGAGAATAGTGATACCACTGATCAGACAGCGTCGGCGCATCGACCTGTTCAAAGCGGGCCAGCCTGCCGTTCTCCCATTTCAGTTCCGCACGGAGGACGACTCCACTGTCCGCGTCGGCCCAAAAATCGATGATATGCGCTCTGCTGCCTCTCCGGGATCGCAGCGTTGCCCGCAGATGCCTCTCAGCAGGGTCAAACGATTCAACCAGTTCAACGTCATAGGAGTCTTCGATCCGTGAAAGCAACGATGGCATTGGCATCATGAGGAGTTCGTCGCGAGAATCAGCAAGCTTGAGCATGCCCCTATTCGGGATCCTTCGCCCTATTGCGGAAGGAAGAGTGCGATAGTCTTTCGTGATCCAAACCGGTCCACCATCTTGACTCAGCCAGTAGTCGATGCCATCGCTTCCCATTGCGTAGCTGCCATGAACCGGTTGAATCACAAAATGTCTTCCGCCTCGAATGTTGATCATCAGCTCCTGGGTGGCAGCTTCAAAATACGCGTTTCCACCGGAAATCGTCACTCGGTATGCACGGTCCACCATATGCGCCGCCGCCTGCTGCGCTTTCCGCAACACGCTGTTCGCATTGACCGGCGACGGCCACAATCCCGATGTGAGCATCAAAATCACGGCAGCACAAACAGCTACCGATGTGGATACCGCCAAGAAACGAGAACGCATGGAAGGCGAGTGCTGGTTGTGATCCTGGTCGACAGGCGTGATGTCGGTGGGTTGCTGAATGATCCCCTCCGGCCTGGCGCCCGGATCACGAAGGAATCCGTCACGGCCCAGCGAATGCAGCCGGCCTTCCAATCGCATATACGACAGAAACAGCTGCTTTGACGCTGCTGACGCGGCAAGCGCTTCGGCGAGTTCTGTTTCCTGTTCCACATTCAGGCTGCCATCAAAATGGTCGACGATGAGTTCCTCCACGGGGTTCTGATTTTTCGCGGTTTCAGTCATGACGATTCCTCTGCCAGCTGCAAACGTCGCTGAACACATCCGTGCAGCATTTTTCTGACACGGCTGAGAGCACGTTGAACGGCAGCGGGCGTGGAACCAACGTGGTCCGAGATTTCATCGAAGGTCGAGCTGCCCTCGTAGCGCAAGGCGACCAGCTCACGTTTTTCAGCAGGCAGCGTGTCAAGGCATTGCCTGAGTGCATTCGCTTCCTCGTGGACGGCCGAAGCTGCCGAATCGTCTTTTAGAAAAGCGTCGGAAACGACATCCAGAAGTTCAGGCGACATTGCTCGAGTACGTGTTGTTGAAACGTCCCTTGCACGAATGGCGTGCAGGGCCTGCCGCCGAACCACCTCCTTCGCCCATGCGCGGAAATCACGAATCGTTTCGGGCTTTTCCGACTGTTCAATGACCACCACGGCGGCGTTCTGATAAACCTCTTCGGACAGTTCGGCGTCACGCGTGATGGCGTACAGGTAGCCCATGAATTCGCCGCGAAACTGCAGGTATTGCTGAATGTGGGGTGTTTCGTCCAAATCGCTGTTCTCCTGCCTCCAGGTACCAATCCTGACAGTATCAGACACACTTTTCAGGAAAAAAATCCCCCAAAGACGAATCGGGCCTGCCTTCCTGTCGGAACCGTTGCACATTCCTTGTTTTTTGTCTCGTATTAAGAGCTCTCGCTTACTTACGTCGCGGAATTCAGACTGGGCATGGCAAGACTGCACAAGCGGTATCCCCCGATGCTTCATCGGTTTTCCATGACGTACGGTGGGCGATCAAACGCGTCGGTCAATCGGGGATCACTGGTTTCGTTCAAGACCGACATCAGACGTTTCGATAACTCGGCTTTCGTTGCTGTGCAGGATTTTTCATTGGCGACGTTCTTCAACTGGTCGGGATCGCGGCGCAGATCGTACAATTCTTCGCCTGGACGAAGATTCAATGTCAGATCGAACAGCGGACGCACTCCCGATTCGTCGCGATGTGTGATCAGCCAGGCCTTGGTCAGGCTGGCGTCGAGATCTGACATCGTGACTGCCGTGCTTTTGTGAAGCTGCTCGTACGTTGGTTGGTTGTCGCCACTCAGGTGCCGAGGGTCACCCATCGGCCAGCGCTGTGGCTTGAAGTTTCGGATGTACAGGTAGTTGGGCGTCCGTAGAGCACGCATCGGGTACGGCAGATCGCCGTCGCGGGCCGAGTGGAAATGCAATTCACGTCCCACAATCACGTGGTCTCGTTTCGGATCTATCCAGCCACTCCTGGTGGCGGTCAGTTGCGCTTCGAAGCTGCGGCCATCGATGCCGGCGGGGACATCGACCCCTGCCAGCTCCAACAAGGTGGGCCCAATGTCCATCACGCTGACGAAGTCGTCGACGTAGCGACCTTTCATGATTTGCTTCGGATAACGAGCCATCAGTGGAGCTCGAATCGCAAGGTCATAACAATTGGTTTTTCCACGCGGGATTCCCGGAATCCCGTGATCGCCGGACAGAACGACGACTGTGTTGTCCAGCTGTCCGCTCGATTCAAGTTCATCCAGCATTACTCCCAGCATGGCGTCGAGTGCCTGGACTTCGCCGAGGTAGTCCGAGAAATCCCGACGGACGTCTTCCACATCGGGAAGAAACCCGGGGATCAATCCTTTGAGTCGATCCGGATCAATGTTCCATAGCCGGCTGCCGGAGTCCGGCATGTAGGGGCGGTGAGCGTTAATGGATCCGTAGACAAAGAAGAACGGACTTCCTTTCGGACACCCCGCTAATACACGCTTCATTTCAGTGCGTGGGTGAGCGAGTACCTCGCCGTGCCGCCTGAATTTTTCTGATTCGTTGTCCGCAGTTCCGGCATACAGCCCATATCGTTGATACTCAACCAGCGGCACCGTGCGAGCGCCGGGTCCCGGCGGACTTGGATCAAAGGCAAACGTCTTGCGGCTTTTGCGGACGTAGTATCCATCCTCGCGCAGAAGGTCCACAAACCGGGGAAGTGTCGTGAAGGGGTTGTTGTGCCCTTTCCAGTTGCTCGCCTTGCCGTTGAGAAATGCGCTGCTGCCACAATTCCAAAAGTATCGTCCCGTCGCCAGAGACGCCCGGCACGGTCCGCACGAGGCCACGGGCACGAAAGCATTGCGAAACAGAACGCCCTCGCGTGCAACTCGATCAATATTCGGAGTGCTGATGACATCGTTGAGCGATGGGTTGTCGGTGTCAGCGTAGACGCTCGCGTAACGCCCCCAGTCGTCCGCGAAAAAGAACAGGATGTTGGGACGTTCGGCGGCTGTGAACGCACATGGTGTCGTCAGAAATGCCAGGAAAATTGCGAGTCTGAAGTTCATGACAACCTCTGAGCAGAAAACAGGGAGGAAGTCGACCATACAATTTCGCCCTGCCTGCATCGATTCCCGGGAAAGAAAACCACGAAGAATCTAAAATTCAGTAAGCAGGCACCATGAAGAGATGAACTTCCGTGCATCGTCACTCACGGAATTCAGCCCGCGGGAATCACCTTTTGTGCCAAAAACTTCGACACTCCTGGCCATCAGGCGTGTTCCCCCTCACAGTATTCAGAACAATAGTGTCAGCACACGCAGATTCCTGTCCCCCCTCGCTGATCAGTACTGCTTTCTGCAGGCTGGCCAATTTCTCAGGGTTATTTCCATATGAAGACATCGCGATACCGGTACATACATTGGGCGATCGTACCTTTGGCGACGGTGTTTGCCGTGCCGCCATCGGAACTAGCCGCTCAGCCACCGGGCGGTCCGAATGCGCCAGACATCAAACTTGTTGACGAATTCGACGCCAACGATGATGGTTGGTTAAACGGTGAGGAGCGAAAGGCCGCGCTGGCCGAACTGAAGGCCATGCAGGCAGAACGTGGCGACAGACGTGGCAGACCAGGGGGCGGACCTGGGGGCAGACGTGGCGGACCGGGAGGCCGGGGTGGTCCCGGGGGTGGCAGTCGACCGGCCGGAAGTCCAGGCCCGGAAGTCTCGCCGGCAGACGTACAGGCCCATGCGGACGCGGGGCTCTACGACACAAATGTTCTTCGAACTCTGTTCATCCAGTTTGACGATGACGACTGGGAAGAACAGATGGCGGCCTTCAAGCCGACCGATGTGGAAATTCCTGCCACCTTGACGGTCGACGGCAAAACCTACCCACAGGTCGGCATGAGCTTTCGCGGCTCATCTTCGTTCTTCATGATTCCGTCCGGCAGTAAACGTTCGCTGAATCTGTCTATTGACTTCATCGATGAAGATCAGCGTCTCTACGAATACAAATCGCTGAACCTGCTGAATTGTAACGGTGATGCGTCGATGATGAGTTCGCTGCTCTATTCGCATATCGCCGGACAGAAAATTGCAACACCGAAGGTCAACTTCGTAAAAGTGGTGATCAACGGGCGCTCCTGGGGTATTTATTCCAACTCGCAACAGTTCAACAAGGACTTCCTGAAGGAAAACTTCGACACGAAGAAAGGAGCTCGCTGGAAGGTCAGCGGGAATCCGAATGGAGATGCCGGTCTGCGGTACCTGGGCGATGAACTGGGGCCATACCGACAGCGGTTTGACATCAAATCAAAAGACACGGAAGAACCATGGGACGCCCTGGTCAGGCTCTGCAGGCTTCTGAACGAGACTGCACCAAAAGACATGGAAAAGGTGTTAAGCCCCATGCTTGATCTGGACGGTGTCCTGTGGTTCCTTGCCGTTGACGTCGCACTTGTCAACAGCGATGGCTACTGGACTCGTGCCAGCGACTACAACATGTACCAGGACAAAGACGGCATTTTTCATCTTCTGCCGCACGACATGAACGAAGCCTTCCATGACCGACAGGGCAGAGGTCCTGGCAGAGGTCCTGGCGGCCGTTCCGGCTTTGGCCCCCCGGGGTTCGGTCCGCGAGGTTCTGGCGGTCCGCCGAATGCGAACGAGGGTCCGCGCGATGACCAGCGGCGCAGAGGTGAAGGTCCACAAGGCGAGCGAGGACCGCGTGACCAGGGGCAGGGCGGGCGTGGCGATCGACCGGGTGCAGAGCGTCGGTTTGGTCCGCCGCCCGGATTCGGCCCTCCTCCTCAGGATGGACGAGGGCCTGGCGGACCTGGGCGTGGGCCGCGCCCAAGTGTGGATCTGGATCCTCTGATTAGCATGGACAGCGATCGCTTCCCGTTGCGAAGCAGGCTGCTGGCCAATGAGAATTTACGTATACGTTACCTTCAGTACGTGCGTCTGATCGCGACACAGTATCTGAACTGGGAACATCTGGGACCTCGTGTCGCTTCAGCACGAAAGTTGATACAGGCAGAAGTGGAAGCGGATACGCGAAAACTAACGACTGTTGAAGCTTTTCAAAAAGCAACTGACAATCGCGACGGCGAATTAAGACAGTTCTGTGAAAAGAGAGCTGACTACCTGCTTGGACTGGATGTGATTAAACAGCTTCCCGAGGAACTGGTCGAGCTTACGCCAAGAGAGTAGATTCCCGATACAGCAGGCACGGGCTGTCCGCGACACCGGCCTGCGGCGGGGCATTCTGTACAGTGGTGTTTCCGTTGGCAGACCGGCCCGTTTCGGTTGTGTTGCGCCAGCAAGACGACCGGTTCATTACTGTTCAGGCCCATCGTAAGTATAGAACCACAGCCATGGAATTCCTTGAGGTCCCGATATACGACGACGATCTGCTGAAGATGCTGGTCCGGTTCGTGGTCAATATCGTCGTCGTATTGTCTCTGGTTCTGCTGTGCTATCGGCGACACCAGGGCGGCGCAAATTACATCTTCAGCTTTCTGTTGCTGAATGTGATGGTCTTTTTTATCTGCTTTACGCTTAAGAAGTTCGACCTGGGTCTGGGGATGGCACTTGGTCTGTTCGCGATCTTCGGCATTATTAGGTATCGCACAGATGCCATTCGTGTCAAGGAAATGACATACCTGTTTGTCGTTGTCGGTATTGCAGTCATCAATGCGCTGTCGAACAAGAAGACAAGCTACGCCGAGCTGGCGGCGACGAACGCTCTTATCCTGGCTGCGGCATTCATCCTGGAACAATCGTTAATCAGCACGCCAAAGCGCAAGCAGAGTATTGTCTACGACAATCTGGCTCTGCTGGCCCCTGGCAAAGAGGTCGAGCTGTTGCAGGACATTGCGCAGCGAACGGGCCTGGTGGGCGAACGGGTGAAAGTCTCAAAGATTGACCTGAAGAAGGGTGTCGCCAATATTGTCGTGCACTACAGCCGTGATCATGCAAGCCTGGTTGAAAGTGGCGCTGACGAAAACACCGAAGGGTTGAACGAGAATGACGAAGAGGTTTAGATGCAGTCTCTTTATTGTCGTCGACGATACTGGCTCCTCGAAGTAACCATACTGGTGCCGAAAACCCTTCTTTGCGGCCGGCCATGGCAGACCCAGACCGCAACGCCCGGTACTGTACTCGTTTTACCTATCGATCTGGCTGCACGACAAGTTATCAAAACAGGCGCTGAATGGGCCTGCCGTCTCTAACCAGGGTGACTGGGCGGCCGACGTTTGACCTGAATTCCGTCAAAGGATCGATTCCTACGTTCGTCATGAATGTTGCTGCCAAATCATCCGGGGTGAATCCGACGGATTTTGGCTCGGCAGCTATGGAATCTGTTTCACCAATCACCTGTCCGCCCTGGACATCTCCACCGGCCATCAGCGCACACATGGCTCGGGCCCAGTGGTCCCGTCCCCCGCCCTTGTTGATCCTGGGTGTGCGACCGAACTCACCCGCAGCCATGACGGCGGTGGAAGACAACAGGTCTCGTTCTTCCAGGCGGTCAAGCAATGCAGCGAGACCTCGATCGAAGGGCGGCAGCAGCGTACGCAGTCGTGAGAAGTTATCGGAGTGCGTGTCGAAGTCGAACTCTGCCGGGCGCAGTCTGACGGTGACAAAGTGAACGCCGGCTTCAATCAGTCGAGCAGCCAGCAGCAGCGACCGACCGAATTCGTGTTTGCCGAAGCGATTCGTTTCCGATTCGTTCTCCTGCGACAGGTCAAACGCCGCTCGTGTTCGGGGAGCGCTGATGATGTCGTAGGCCTGCTCCTGAAAACGATCCATGCCAATAATCTGGTCATCGAGTTCTTCGAAACCGCGAAAAGCAACGTCCAGATCATCCAGAAGTTGCTTGTGCGACTTGTACTTTTCGACTGTCAGCCCTTCCTTCAGTGACACGCCACGGACGGAATACGGCACACCGTGTTTTGGTTTGTCAGCTGTTAACGGGCTGTAGCGTGAACCAAGATAGCCCGGGCCGACGAATGATTCGTCAATCGAGACATATGTCGGCACGTCCCGTGCAGACGGAAACTCGTGGCTGACGACGCTGCCGTACTCGGGATAGTTGACCGTCTGTGATGCCTTGTTGCCTGTCAGCAGATATTTCTTCGCAAGACCATGGTCGGCGACGTTGTGTGTAATGCCGCGGATAATGGCATACCTGTCAGCACGCTGTGCCAGCATGGGCAGGTGCTCACAGACCTGTACGCTGGCCTCATTCGTTTGGACAGGATTGAATTCACCACGGACATCTGCCGGCGCGTCCGGCTTGAGGTCGAACGTATCCTGATGCGATGGTGCTCCTTCCATGAAGACAAAAATGGCCGATCGCTTTGTTTTCAAAGACGGTTGAGCTGCCTGAAGACGCAGGTACTGCGTCAGTGTCAGCCCGGCGCCCAAAGCGCCAACCTTCAGCAATTCGCGACGAGTGGTTCGGTTCATCATTGGTTCAGTGATTCAACAGGAACTCTTTTGTATTGATCATCGCCCACATGAGATCGGCGATGCCTTCCACGATCGACGTCGAAGCCCCAAGATGTTTCATCGCGCGACTGCGTTCTTCATCGTTGGGATACCGACCGACGGTCCGCAACCAGACCTGACCGACTAACGTCGGCACATCGAGTTCCTTGCCCTCAGCCTCGGCGTCCTCGATCTCAATAATCCATCCGCTGTCTGAAATTCGCATGCGAACGAGTGGATCGTTCTGTGTGAAGATCGCTTGCAGCAACGTGGGTTCGTTCACTCGTTCGCAATCGCAATTGATCGATCTATCCGGCTTGCCGAAGACCTTCATCGCATGTGTACCTGCCATCCGCATGGAAAGGTGGCCACTGGCTCGGCGTCTGAGGTTGGTACGAACTTCGGTCTGCTTGTCAGTAGCCGCAGTGGCCTGTTTCATCGCGTCGTAAACGACCTCTGCGGGTATGCGACGCGGGATTGCTCGGCTGAAGTTGCGGCGGTCTTTGCGATTGGTCTCATTCGGTTTCCAGCTTCGTTGATACGCAGCACTGGTGGCAATTTGTCGATGCAGCCATTTCATATCATAGCCGCTCTGGATGAAGCCGCGAGCAAGCCAGTCGAGCAGTTGCGGATTGCTCGGAGGATTGGCAGGCGTGAACTGGTCGGGCGGATCGACAATCCCCAAGTTGAAATAGCCGGCCCAGACTCGATTTACGAAAGCACGGGCAAACCATGGGTTCTCGGGATTACGCATCCAGTCCATGACGGGCCTGCGCGGGTCATCGGCAGGTTCCAGCTGGACCCGCTCGCTGCGCAGCAAACGCAGTTCCAGCGCTTCTGCCACCGCTGACCGCTGCTTTGTCTTTGTTACCGAATCAAAGAACTGGGCGAAGTCGTTGAAGTCGGTCTGGGTCCACCGATCGAATGGATGCTTGTGGCACTCGGCACACTGCAACTGAATGCCAAGGAATGCGTGGGCAACGGACATGGCCGTATCCTTCGGTTCCTTCAGACTCTGGCGAGTCCAGAAATACGGCATGCTGTCATCGTGACCGGACAGATCGGCAAGTATCATGCCTGCCACCAGTCGATCGTACGGTTCATTCCGCTCAACACGCTCGTAAATCCAGTCATACCATTCGGATGCTTTGATATAGCCGTCTTCTCGCGCGACTTCCAACAGGCTGCTGATCGACCTGGGATTGCAACCCGTGAAGTCGCACAGCTTATTCGTCCACCATGCGGCATAGGCTGGCCGCCGAAGAAGTTCGTCGATTTTCTGAGTCCGTTTGTCCTTGGACGTGTCTGCCAGAAATACCGTCACTTCGTCAGGTGTCGGCAGTGTCCCCGTCATGTCAATGCTGAGACGGCGAAGAAATTCCACGTCCGTGCAGGGTTTGGACGGCATGAGTCCCAGCTTATTGAGTTTCGCGCCCACGAAACGATCAATGGGATGTGCGGCGGACTGACCTTCCAGCATGCCCAGTGCGCCGTAAGGTCTCAACACCGGAATCGCGGCGACCCCGTTGTCGTACAACGCAATAATGTGGGTGTCACCTTCGCCTCTCGAAGTGGCAAGTCCGTCTCGATTGATCTGCACAACTGCGTCGTTATTCGTCTGGAACCGCGCGAGACACGTCACATCCTCGCGCGTTCCGTCAGCCCATTCGGCGATAATCTTGAGTTGTTGCGAATGACGGATTTCTGTGAAGAGAATTTCCTTTGGTTCATAGTGGAGGTTGACGAGCACCTGGTCTGTCTCTCCAGACGCAGCGACGTATTCACTCGGCCATGGTGCGCCCAGTCGCACCCACTTTTCGAGTGCGGCGATTTTCTCTGCAGCGAGCTTACCGGCCGGCGGCATTTGAAGTTCATCGTTCGAATGTCCAATTGCAGCGATCATGAGACTCTGTTCGGGCTTACCCGGCACGATGGCCGGGCCCGAATCTCCACCAGTCAGCAGTCCGTCTCGATTGGTTAAAGACAGCTCGCCTTTCGTGGAATTGAAACCATGGCACTCGAAGCAGTGGTTTTCAAGGAGCGGTTGAATCGTTTCTTTGAAGAAGGCAATCCCGTCTGTTGTCAGCTCGCTCTCTCGAGACCGCAAAGCGGGGGCGGGTGAAGTGCCAGTCGCGCCTGCCTCGATCCAGCGAAGCAATAGGTGATGCTCCCACGAGTCTGCATCAATACGCCGGCCGCCTTCGTGATCTACCTGCTCCGTCGGCTTGCGAACAATCAGGCTGCGCTCCGGATTTTTCGTGTTCAGGCGTGGACCTTCTTCGGATAAAGCGTCGGCACTCAGTGCCGCATGATCGGATTTGAAATCGAAACCGAACAGCGACAAACGAAAATCGCCCTGTCCCTGAAACGATCCATGACACTTCGCCGAGTTGCAACCGAGTCTTCCGAGCAACGGAACAACGTGCTTTTGAAAGTCAGGTACCGACTGCGAATCACGCTGCGCAAACCGCTCGGATGCGGGGCGAACAAATTCGGGGCGAACAACCTCGCCCGCTGTGACCGACTGGATCAGCAGGATGGATGCGATCGCGATGCATTTCATGAAGTCGACCGGATGAGCGTGATTGACTGTATGAGTGAATTTGACGTCGCGCAGGTCAGTATGTTGATCCATTGAATCCAGGCTTCGATTCACTTCTGAACCCTCTTCAAAACGTCCGTCACGTCTAAGGCATCACTTTCTGAGTTGCGATGAGCGACGCCTGCTCGAATCATGTCACCTTCGCGAAGATCTGCGAATGCATCAGCATGTTGGTTGTAGAATCCGGCGATGCGAATTCGTTTGCCAAGGATGCTTTCGGCGTTTTTGGCTTTGCTGTCATCTGCGGGTATGCTCTCCTGTACCTCCAATAGCACTTCGTAGCCGGCCGCTTCGACAATTTTTCCGGTAAGTTCGCCGCTGAATCCTCGGAATTCCATTGGTGGGACACCGAAGTCCCCTGGCTTAAATGGCGCCGTGCGTTCCAGCACGTGAAATTTGTAGCCGAAACCAAGAACTTTTGTTTCAGGGTTAAAGTCGCCGGTGCGGACTTTGATCGTCTCACCACGTTTTATCTGCAACAGGGCATCAAGGAATTGCCCCGAAACTCCAACTAACTTCACCCGCCTGCCAACCAGCTCTGCATTGAGTCGTGGCTGTTCACTGATTACGTAATCGACATCGATTTCCATTTCGCCGAGTTCAACGTCTTTTGATTTCAGACGTCCAATGACGAGCGAGTAGAATTGGAAACTCCCCTCTCTGGCTCCCGGCCTGACTTTCCTTCCACCTTTGACATTGCCTTTACCGTTTTTCGCGGCGGCACTCTTTTTCAGGAACTCAATAACCTGCTCTTTTGTCGTACCGCTTTGTTCAATCTTTTGCCGTGCGGCCGGGTTTGAAAGAAGTTTTTCATAGGCTGCGTCCCAGTCGACGGTTTCCTTTTTGTCCGCTTGCTCCTTTGGAGCCTCGTCGGATCTCATAGTGGCAGCAAGTTTTGCTGCTTCTTCTTTCGAAAGTTTGCCGGACTTGACCAGTTCATTCAGCTTCTTTTTGAAGGCACTGAGGTCCTTCTTCCTGCCATCTTTCGCAGCTGTTTTCTTGTTGCTTACCTTTGTTTGTTTACCACGCGTTTCCTGCAACCAACGGATAACGTCCTCTTTGGTTGCCTGACCGCTTTCTATTTTCTTAAGGACGCCGGGATCGGATTCCAGGAGTCGTTTGTATTCGGCATTCCAGTCTGTTTTCGAATTGTCCTGACCGAAGAGCATCCCGCAGGACAGTGCCAAGAATAGAGTGAGGATCAAGCTGGGTCGTTTCACGTTTGTTGCCTTTGGTTGATAGTGCGAAACTGATTTCGGTAGAAGCGGGATGCAAAGTCACTTGCCAGCAGCGGCATGATACAGTTCGATCGCATCGTCAGGCGTCAACTTGCCGGCTTTGACCATTTTCTTTAGTTGGACACCTAATGCAGCCAGGCGTTTGTCCTGGCCGTCATTCGCCGTCGCTTTCGCCGTAGCCCGTTTCGTTTCATGTTGTTCGGGATAGACGTCTGCCGCGACCTGTTCTGACGTTCGGTGATGACCGTCTGCAATGCAGTACAAATGTGTTGTAGATCTCAGGATCAGCGAGTCGTTGGCAACGGCAGGCGATGCGATAAACGCAGCATTCAGCTCGTTCGATGCGAGCACTTGTGGATCCTCTCTGGTTGCCGTGAGCACTGTAATTTCACCTTGCTTGCTGCTGAAGTAGAGTTTTCCGTCGGCCAGAATCGGTGATGCCCAATGGTCTCCACCAAGTCGCTTTCTCCAGATAACTTCGCCCGTTGTGGCGTGCAGGCACCCAGCAATTCCTCCCTTGTCCGTCACCATGAACAGCAAGTCGCCAACGATGACAGGCGATGGAATGTTGGGTGTGCCTTTGAATGTTGACCAGACAATGTGAGTGTCAGTCACGTTCCCCGAGCCGTCGGGACGAATCCCCATTAGAAAGTGATTCAGGCCGCTGGTGAAAACATAGACGAGGCCGTTGGAGTAAACAGGTCTTGCCGCAACGTTGAAGCCACCGGGATGGACGGTACGCCAGAGTTCTTTGCCGGTTTCGGGAGCGTAGGAGATGATGGCTTCGGCGGCGGGTGCGATGAGCTGACGTTTGCCATCGACTTCAATCAACGTAGCTGTTGCAAACGATTTTTTGTTGTCATTTGGCTTGCCACCTTTCTTTGCCGAAAAACCGCCCCCGCGAAGTGTGGCGTCCCAATCCGTATCAACATTGCGGTCGACCTTCCAAAGCGTATCTCCCGTTGCTTTGTCGAGCGCTATAAAGAATTGCTGGTCCGTGCCGTCAAATGCCACGTACAGGTTTTCGTTATCGACGATTGGCGAAGAACCCTGGCGAACAGGTTGATAGATTTGCAGGTCTCGGCGGTCCCAGACTTTGTCGCCCGTTTGTCGGTCCAGACAGGCAACCCCCTGCGAGCCGAAACTCACATAGATCCGATTCTCCTCCACGACCGACGTTGGTGTTGCCGGGCTGTTCAGATGTGGCGAATCGTGTGCATAGGCGGGATCAACCTTGCGTTCGATCATATCGAACACCTTGATATTCTTTGTAATCTTTCCGCTCTCCAGGTCAACGCAGATAGCGCGGAGCTCTTTCCTGTCGTCGCTCCCGGCCGTCAACCAGATTTCGTTTTCCCATATTACCGGTGAGGACCAGCCTGAATCAGGAATCAGAGTCTTCCAGCGAACGTTCGTCGATTCGTCGAATTCAACCGGCAGCTCACTTGAAGCCGAAGTCCCGTCACCGCCGGGTCCACGGAACTGGTTCCAGTGTTCGTCGGCTTTGGATACAACACACACCAATAAGGTCGCAACAAGGGAAATTGCGGCAATAGCAGATTTCATGGTTTGTCCTGTTCAGGAGTGTCCGTCAATTCGACACTGGTGATTTCGACCTTCGCTGATGATGTTTCGGTTACACACCACCAATCCACCAGTTCATTTCCCACTGGAGAGCCGGCTGGGTTATTTTCGTCTCGGAAGCAACTCAGCGGCAAATCGATTTCGAATTCGTTATCGGCACCAGTGAACTCCTCGGTCTCGACACGAGCGCTGTACTTGCCGGCAAACCCACCGTCGTGCCGATACGCGCTCAATCCGACCCGCAGCGCCGTCCGCGAGTACACTCGGCCACGAACACGCACGCGCGCGTGCTCAGTGAGCAGCACTGGTTGCCGTGCAGAAGGACGCAGTGAAAGGACGACCAGTGCACCATGCGCCGAGGGAAGGGCCCAGACGCTTCCGGCCGTGTCATCGAAATTTGCGGATTTCTTATACGCGATCAGGGCGGCGGCCTCTGTCATTTCACCACTGGCGACCGCCCTCTTGAGCTGTGCCCCGAGCATCCACAGATCGGAAGTCCATTTGCCGCGAACAACATCTGCCCGCAGATTGCTCTTCCAGACGGTCACGGGTGTTTTCCGTTCGCTGGGCGACATTCCATTTCCATCTTCCAGCGACGCCGTCACCGACTGTCGTGCCGGTACGTCAACCTCTTTTCCATCAGCTAGTCGCTTCAGGTGAACCCGACCTTCATTCACTGTCAGCCGAGTCGCTTCCAAAACGGTTTCAACGTCGAATTGTGTGCCGAGAACCTTCAGTTCCGCAGACGGTGTATGCACCAGCATCGGGTATCCCGAAGGCTGTGGGCGGACACTCGCGGAAAGATGACCATGCTTCAGATGCAATGCCTTTTGCTGCTTTGAGGCCCTGTCCTGCTGCGCCGTGATTGTGACTTCCGACAGCCCCGTCAGAGTGACCGTCGATTGGTCCTGGAATTCGAAGTTGATCCAGGAGTCAGGGCCCAGCAGTTCCATCGTCCCGCCTGGCAGTCGCGCCCCGACAGCCAGGTGTTCTGTGACCCGGCCCCCGTCACCAGTCCATTCGACGGGACCGCTTAGGGAAGTGATCGTTATAAACTCGTGTTTGTGTTCGCGAAACGGAATCGCCTGGCTGAACACAGCGATCAGCGCGACAACTGCGATCACGAACAACACCCTGTTCATCGTCTGAACTCGTGTTGAGTTATTGCTCGAAGGCGTTATTGTTCTGACATGCGTATCGGCTACTGGCTGGTTGCCGTCCGCGAACCCCGATTGGGCTTCCTGACGCAGATGAGCGTCAAGTTCTGCCTGAAGAAGAAACTCGTCCTGAAGTTGTTCATCGCTTCGCAGGCGACCTTCCAGCTCATGCACCTGTTCGTCAGATGCCATTCCGAGCAGGTACTGGCGGATCAGTTCGTTGGATTCCATGCTCACTTCGCCCCCGCTGCAATTCTCAGGCGAACGCAGTCAGTAAGCTGCTCACGGAGTCGTGCCAGAAGTTTATAGAGAGAATTCGGTGACTTTTTCCGACGCTTAGCAAGATCAACCACTGTGTATGTCGAGCTATGCGGTGCCAGAAGTATCTCACGATGTTCTTCCGAAAACTGATCCAGGCAGGTATGGAGTGCTCGTCCGCGGGCAGTCAGCTCTTCCACTGAACGGCTCTCGCCCCGCTCGGCAAGTTTTTCAAGCATTTCGTCGCTCAACAGCGGGCGGCGCGAGCGAAGTTTTTCCAGCTGGCGAAGGCACTTGAACCGCAGAACGACTATGGCCCACGGCACAAAACCGTCCACACTCTCCAGTTGGCTTCGTTTCTGCCACATCGTCACGCTGGCTTCCTGCAGCGACTCGTCCACCAGATCCCAATCGGGAACGAGGCTCCGAGCATACGCGCGGAGAGCAGGTTCGTGCTTCACCAGCAACGACAGAAAGTCGGGCTCAGTGAGTTGGAAATTCGGTGCTTGTTTGGGCATACATGCTGTTATCCGCTCCGACCTCTCAAACCTGCCACAATCCTGGCAGAAAGCAGCAAGTCAATGCCCCCGCCGGAATTATTATCACCACTTCAGCACGACCGCGTCGACGGAATACTGAATAGTTACGCAGGCCATGACCTGTCCTGTCGCAACCATGATCGCCCGGACAGGTTCCGTCGTGCGTCTGTTTGTCATTGAGCGTTGATTGAGCCGCCATTTCGAGTTTCCACGAATAGCGATCATCTTTTGCCGAATATTCTTCGGACTCATCGGTTTAGTCCTGCATGCCCGAACAAAAAGCCATTCGCCTTTGCCTGAAACATCGCGACCCTGCGGGGTTCGAGTTTCTGGTGCAACAGTATAAGCGAGAAGCTTTCTATCACGCTCATTCATTGCTTGGAAACGAGACAGATGCGGCGGATGCCTGCCAGGACGCCTTTCTGCGGGCTTTTGAGGCGATGCCACGACTGAAAAGTCTGGATCACTTTTATCCGTGGTTCTACCGCATACTTCGGAATGGGTGCCTGAACATGCTGGACCGAAGAAAAACACGAAATGCCTACGCAAAAGAGCGATTCACGCGAAGTGATGGGGACGTTGTCTCTGACACTCCCGAGACACTGACGGCGGCCACGGAAGACCGGCAGGAAGTGTGGCGGTTGCTGGGTGAGTTATCTGCCGATCATCGCGAAATTCTGACTTTGAAGTACATCCACGGATTTCGCTACGACGAAATCTCTGACACGCTCGAGATCCCGCGCGGCACGGTCATGAGTCGGCTCTACGCGGCGCGGCAGGCGTTCCGCGAAAAGTTCCAGGATCAACCTTAAGGCACGAACAGGGCGACTAACAATGAAGAACGAAGACCTGGAAAAATACCGTCCACTATTGATGGGACTCATGGATGGCGAACTCTCGTCCGAAGAAGCCGTCGATGTCAACGAGGCGCTGAACCGCTCTGCCGACCTGCGTGCGGAGTATGAAAAGATCCGTGAGGGGACCGGGAAACTGGATGCACTGTCACTGCTCGAACCGTCTGACGAAATTGCCCGCAGGCTCTGGAAGAGCCCCTCTCACCGTTTCCTGCGAAATAATGGAGTCCTGATGATTGTTGGCGGTTATATTCTTTTAATTCTTTACGCCGTGTACGAGGCGCTTATGGAGGACGGACCTGTGATTCCAAATCTGGCTGGTGTTGCCATCATCCTTGGGATCGTAGCGCTTTTCATAAGTTTCATTCGCGAACGAATGGAAACTCACAAGGTCGATCCTTACAAGGACATCGAGCGATGATAATTGTGACAACAGATACGATTCCAGGTCAGAACATCACAGCGACGGTGGGGCTGGTTCGGGGTAACACGATACGCGCGCGACATCTGGGCAAAGACATCTTTGCGGTATTCAAGAACATCGTCGGTGGAGAGATTTCTGAATACACGAAGCTGATGGGCGAATCGCGTGAACAGGCTCTCGACCGCCTGCGTGACGAGGCCGTGAGGGTTGGGGCTGACGCTGTTGTCGGGCTTCGATTCACAACATCGATGATCACACAGGGAGCGGCTGAGATCCTTGCTTATGGGACGGCGGTTAAGTTGGCTGACAAATAGGACATTGAGGATATTGCCGCAATAGGTGCGATTTTGTGCCAAAATCCGGCGAGCAGCTGCTTAGGTCAGGACGCGATCACCATCGCCCGGACAGGTCCGGGCCTATGCTGCCTGCCATGACGAAAAGATGTATAGAAAGCCACCCGCCCGAGGAAGAAATTTCAAGCAATCACGAAGGACGATCCCTGCAAAACATGTTGCCGCAACTGAAAGGGATCGCTTGTCGATGTGGCAGGGAATGAAGGACGGGACTTGAAATGCGGAACCCCTCCGACATCAGTGAATCTTCCATCGCAATACACAATCGCATTTTACGGCGTCGTGTTTTTTCGGGTTGGCTGGGTGCTTTGGTCCTGGCTCCTGAAGTTCCGGCAAAGACGGTTGCGACTTCACCGATTTCAGTCGTTGCCATCAATCACACCAGGATACGCGTGTCTGATCCCGCTCGTTCGCTTGAGTGGTATCAGAGTGTCTTTGGTTTGCCGATTGTCGCACGGCAGGGAAAGACAGTCATTCTTCGGATCGGTGAGGGCCCGCAGTTTCTGGCGATCGATGGAGACGCGTCCAGCAGACCAGGAATCGTCCACATGGGCCTTTCGATCGACGGTTTTGACGCTGATCAGGTTCTTCAGAATCTCAGCGCGATTGCAAGCGGCCCGGCAGGTGCGGTCGGTCCGATCAAAGCAGGAGTTCAAACTCGTGGCCCCGAGTTGCGTGGCGCGCCTTCCGGTACGCCGGAATTATTCCTTGAAGACCCGGATGGAATCACTGTTCAACTTCAGGACAGGTCGTACTGCGGTGGCGGCGGCAAACTTGGCAACAAGCATATGATTCAGTCTGAGCCACCCGATAATGAAGGGATCCTGATTTTGCGGGATTTTAATCACTTCACTACATTTGTGAGCAATCAGATTCAAACGGTGGCGTTCTATCGACAGATATTTCAGATGCCGGTTGACACATACCAGGGTTCTATGCCGCTGCTGCGAGTGGGATCAGGAAATCAGTTTCTCGCGTTTGTCGGCGCAGGCAACCGCAGGAAGTTTCGCCCATTCATTCATCATGTGTGTTTCACCGTTAACGAATTTAACCCGGGTAACGTTCTGGATGCTCTGGCTGCCGTTGGCGTCAAACGGCGGGGTACAACGCGTGGACCAGTCAAGCCGCTTCAGTCCTATGTAACCATGCGAATGCCGGATCGTGGGGGTGCACCAGACGGAACACCAGAGTTGTATTTCTCGGATCCGGACGGCATTCTGTTGCAGGTGCAGGACGTCCGCTACAGCGGCGGAAGTGGTTATTTCGGTGACGAACGCGGCGCGTCACCGAAGGAGTAACAGATGAGAGCTGGTGCCATACGGCGCCAGCTCAACAGCTTCGTTCTGGCAGTGATTCCGGACTGTACGTGTCCTGTGGCGCTCATCATCGTCCGAACCTACGACGACTGGATGACCGTCACAAGGCGAATTCATCCGGCTGACCGATCACGGAGTCGGTTTCTTCAGGTGCTCTGTAAAGAATTCGTCTGCCACTTCGGTCATCTGGTCGAACCAGACCTGCTTACCCAGAAACGGATGTGGCGCGTCTTTGATGACAGTGAGATCGGCCTGCAGGCCCAGGTGATCCATGCTCGCTCGAAATGCATTCGCATGCGTGCTGGGATCGTCGATTTCGCCCGACATGAACCAGCAGGGCGGGTCGTTCTTATCCAGGTGATGCAGGGGCGACGCGAGGCGATACGTTGCTGGCTGGTCCTGTTGTGTACCACCAAGAAACTGTCTCCAGATCCGGCCACGTTCCGCGATTGCGGAAATGTCACGTGTGCGTTCCGAAAGAAAATCCGTCTGTGCGCCCATGGGCACGGCCGCCTGAATCGCGCTGCTGAAGCCGGCATTCCCGCCGTCGCCTTCAAGTTCCTTCACGCCGGCCGATGTCGCCAGTAACGCGGTTAAGTGTCCGCCGGCGGATAGTCCGATCGCCCCGATGTTTGCTGTGTCGATGCCGTATTGCTTCGCATTTGCGCGCAGAAATCGGACCGCTGCTTTGCAGTCGTGAATCTGGGCCGGAAAGGGCGCTTCGCCGCTTAAGCGATACGAAATCGTCGCCGCAACATAGCCGCGTGCGGCGACCGCCTGCGCCACTTTTTCGTGACTGCCGCGATTGCCTTTTGCCCAGCCACCACCGTGGATGCACACCACTGCAGGCAGTTCGCCCCATGTTTTCTTCGGCCGATAAATATCCATCTCCAGCGTGCGATCACCATAACGTGCATACGTCAAGTCAGGTTTCACATCCAGACTGTCCAGCGTCGTCTGCGAGATCTCGGTTCGGCCGTCAGCGCGAGGTTGCGGCGGAGCCTCACCTGCCGGACGAGCGTCGAGCCGCATTTCCTCCTGAAACAGAATCGCCATACCCCGCAGCTTGCGCGTGATGTCACGATTGCGCACCAGCTCAGATTCACCGGGATCTTTGGCCAGGTCATACAGCTGAAGGGACGGATTCAGATACAGTTTCCAATTGCGCCAGCGGACCGCCGCCAGTGCGCCGTGGCTGCCGTGATAGAAAAAGGCGTCATTGTATTCGTTGCGATTGATCAGGGGCGCCCATTCGCCGGGTGGATTCCAGCGACGCCGCAGCGGGACGGACGCGTTGAGCGATTTTTTCATTCCTGGTGAGGGCACGAATTTGGTTTCGCCTTTCAACAGCGGGCTGATATCCCGCCCGTCAATGACGCGGTCTGCGGGGACTGTAATACCTGCGAACGTGGCCAGTGTCGGATACCAGTCCATGGCACGCACGACCGCCGTCGACTGCGCGTCCGCCTGCAATCCCAGCCCCGGCCCCCATGCGATGGCCGGTACGCGAATGCCGCCTTCGTAGGTCGAAAGTTTACGCCCGCGAATCTTCTGCTCCGGCGTGCGGCCCGGCCCGCGACCGTTGTCAGACACGTACAGGACGATCGTGTTGTCGTCGATATCCAACCGTTTCAGTGAATCGAAAATACGGCCGACGTTGTGATCGAGTTCCTGAATGGCGTCGCCGTATTCGCCCCAGTCTGAGCTGCCCTGGAATTCTTCGCTTACGCCAAGCGGATTGTGCAGCATGGTGTGCGGCAGATAGACAAAGAACGGACCTTCCCTGTTCTTCTCCATGAAGGCAATGGCCTCGTCGGTGTAGAGCTTCGTCAGTTCCGCGGGATCGGCGGGACGCTTCACGACATCGCCATTCCGCATCAGTGGCACGCCACCCTTGTCCTCGAAGTAGACGATTTCAACCGGGTCAAGGTTATGCAACAGACCAAAATAGTGATCGAAGCCCTGATTGGGTGGCAGAAACGGCTCGTGAAATCCGAGATGCCATTTGCCGATGCAGGCAGTTGCATAGCCGTTGTCCTTCAGCAATTCGGCAATCGTCAGTTCGTCGGGATGGATGCCCGATCGTGAATCTGCACGATGCACCCAGATCTGGTTCCCCACCCGTCGTGGGTAACACCCGGTCAGCAACCCGGCCCGCGACGGGCTGCAAATCGGAGCCGCTGCGTAGTAGTCGGTGAAACGTGTCCCGGCCTGCGCCATTGCATCAATCCGCGGTGTCTTCACCTCGGTTGCTCCATAACAGCTCAGATCGTAGTAACCCTGATCGTCAACAAAGATGAAGACAATGTTGGGGGGATTCGCGGCAGCAGAACAATGCGCAGCGAGTCCGAAAGACAGGTGGATTGCCAGGAAGTAGCACGCAGTTCTGGGATTCGTCACGGACTCTCATCCTCTTACGGAAATTTTGTCTTAGGGCTGTCCACGGGAAGTATCTGATAATGGCCGCCGGAACTGAATTGTGCTGTCGCTGTTTCTTACCCTGCGGAACCAGCCCCGTGAACCGCACTACCTGGGAAGGCCGGTTTTGTTTCGCCCTACGGAAGGGTCCTCAGAGTGAAACATCCAGGAATGTTTCGGGCCGCGTTTTTGTGGCAGCCAGTCCGGCCATCAGCTGATCCCGCGTGTGCACGTCCTGTTGAAATTCACTGGCCACAGACGTGTGCGGCAGCCGGGCAGTCCTGCTGGCTGGACCATCGTTCGCAAAACCATCGGTGACGGAACGACCGTTGTCGACCGCGGCTGAGGCCCGGGCGGTACGGGTCCCGGTCACGACCTGCTGACGGAAACGTCGTTCTGCGGGGTGTGATGTTGGCTGCTGCGG
>Ga0315316_10000179_pt1 | contig 37359 bp, 41 predicted proteins | sample M160m3416metaG_FD_203702 | JGI IMG/M metagenome (GOLD analysis project Ga0315316, IMG submission 203702) | Ammonia-oxidizing marine archaeal communities from Monterey Bay, California, United States - M1 60m 3416 | ecosystem: Environmental > Aquatic > Marine > Intertidal zone | place: USA... | reverse complement strand
TCATCTTTATATACTTGCTTATCATGTCTAAACCTATAATCCCAATAAGCTCTAATATCACTATTAACTCGTAAAATTCGCGCATTAATTAATATATCACAAATTTCATACAAATATATAAAATCATTTCGATTTCCTTCTTCAAATTTTTCCAATAATTTTCTTAATACTAAATATTTTTGAACTTCTGCAAATATCATCTCTTCATCCATCATAATAATAAGTCTATTTAACATATTAGTAATAATACCTTTTGTTGCCCTTTTCTCTTGTTCACTTTTTGCAAATACATAAAACAGATAAATTTCCGCAACACACCATATCATTTTACTCTTTTCTTTTCTCCGCAAATATTTCTGCATAGCACTCTTTAAAATATCCAATTTATAACCAGAGTGGCTAATACTACTAAAACAGGTTCTAAACCTTAATTGTCCTTTATTCATAGTCAAGAGATTTAAGTTCATATAGTTATATAGTCGGTAATGTATATTATATTTAATTCAATTTTCATTAAACAATTTAAGTAAAAAATAGCAGTATATAACATACAAGTATGGCAGCACTAGAAACGTTGAAAACAATAAATCCAATGGGGGTTATGGATGGATTTGTATCATTTATGGGTTTTAATCAATTTCATCACTTTTTAAATTCATTGATGGAGAGAAATATGGCAAATAATTTTACAGCATTAGGACATGCAACAGGGAGTTCGATAATGGCTTTATCTTATTTATTAACAAAAAATACAAAGTTATATTATCTTTTAAAAAAATTCAGTACCGGTTATTTTTTATATGATACATATCATAGTGTAAAATATTTAAAACATCCATTAAGTACACTATATACATATCATCATTTATCAACTATATATTATTTACATCACGATCCGGAAGTATATAAAACCGGACAAATTATGTTTTTAGCAGAATTATCAAATATTCCAAGTTATTTTGTGTATTATTACTTAAAAAGTAGTAAGAATACAAAAAAAATAAAAATGTTAAAAAAGTTACAATTTTATGTGTATAGTTTTATAAGATTACCTATGTTATCATATTATGCATATAATGTTATAAAAAATGCTGATAATAAAATCCCCGTATTAACAACATTACCTGTTTATTTTATGGGATTAATGTGGTCTTATAAGTTATGGAAAAACCTTTAATTTTCACCATCACTGATATCATTATTAGATATATCGGTTATAACTATTTCAATATTACTAATAATATTTTCACTTATATCTTGATTATTATGTGAATTAGCAGGAGATACTATTGGACTATCATCGCTATCTGTATAATCATCAACAACTGTTCCCGCTTGATTAAGAGCGCCCATTAAATCTGACATAGTTTCTTCGATATTTGTTACACTAAATTTATTTTTAACAATTTCAGCTTGAGTTTGTTTTTGAGCAAGTTGAAACATTTTCTTAACTTCTTTATTTTGTTTTTTCTGTGCCATTTCAAACTCTCTTCTAGTCTCTTCAATAATTTTAAGTCTTTCATCTTCTCTTTTTTTCATAGCTTTTGCGACTCGTTTTTGCTCTTCTTCAGCTTCTTTCTTTGCAGCAACTCTTGCAAGTTGTGCTTTTCTCTTTATTTCTTCTTCTTTATCTCTATAAATCTTAATAGGTCTAATATCTAAAATTTCTGGTCTAAAGAAATCATAGTCATTTGTAGGATTACCACTAGCATCTCGACCTGGTTCAGGAAATCGTTTTACAAAAGCGGCAATAATATCTTCTGGTATATCAGGACTTTGTTCGATAAGTCTATCTAATTCGGTTCTACAATTAGAAATAAATATAGAACCGTCTTCGGTTCTTTCTTTAACAGGTAAGCTTAATTCCACACTAATATTTCTAGCAAATTTAGAATAAGCAAGACTTGCTGCTCTATGGCCTTCAAGAAGTTCTGACACTCGTAAAAATTGTGCTACAGTTGTAATTAAACCAGCAGAAAGATTGAAAAATCCAATTCCTAAAGGGACAAATTCTTTCCAAGCATCAGGAAAAGATCCCTGTGCAAAGTTGGCTGTACCTGTTATCGTGGATATTACAATGACTGGTAAAGCAAACCACATATTTTGTCTATTAAATTTTTTAAACGATTTATCGTGTAAATATCTATAACTAGAACCAATTTCTGACCATCTTTTAAGTATAAGTTCTTGTTGAGTATGCCATTCTGGAACGTGATCTTTATCTTTCTGACCTTTTGGCGTAGATGGTACTTTTATCCGCGGTGTAGGAGGTTGACTCATATCTATATATTCTTTATTTTTTTTATTTTCAAATGAATTAACGAACAAAAATGCTAAAGATTTAAAAAATATATAAAACTCACTTAGAAGTTAAAATGCAATTGTATATAATGTTTTGGGGCTCCCCTGATGTAAGTGTAAAATTTTGTGAAGATAAATATATTGTAAGTGAATATATTGCAGAATATTATAATACAATGTCTGCTTTATCCTATATTATAGTAGGGTTGTTATTTTCTAGAACGAGATTAAAAAATTTAAGTAAAATAATCATATTATTAGGATTAGGAACAGCATTACTTCACGGAACATTACGATTTTATGGTCAATGGTTAGATGAAGTATCTATGTTAATATTAAGTTTTTATATAATTAAAGAAGTAAGATTAATTCGTCTTAATAAACGAACTAATAACTTGTATTTGTTTCCATTAATTTTTAATTATTTTCTTTTTTCACATTATTTTTGTTATTTTTTTATAGTGTTTGTTTCATTGCAAATATATACTTATAAAATAACACAAAAAGATTACAGAAAATGTAATAATCACGAATATTTTTTGATAAAAGCATATTCAATAGTTCTTGCTTTTTCTGGTATTTGTTGGTTACTAGATCAATTATTTTGTGAATATGTTAGAGACTATCAATTACACGCCGTATGGCATGTGGGAACAGCATTATCATTATTGTTAGGATTAACTGCAATAATAATTTAATATTTAGTAATAATATATGTGGCAGTTTCTTATGGGTTTTGGAGCAGGAATGTATGTAGGTACTATATATGATTGTAAACCAACAGTGGAATTTATTTCCAATTGTATAAAAAATAATATTCCAAAGGATGCGATACCAAAGAAAAAAAATGAAAAATAATTTATTAATTATATTAAATTATTTTTTAGATAATGAAGGAATACTATATTCTCCATCGTTAATAATATATTTTGCTATAATTTTTGGATTTTCAATATTGTTTAAAACATCTTGAGGATAATATACATTTTCTGAATCATCGATATAATAAATAATTCCCTTTATATCCTGTGCCCATACCGTTTTTTTAGTATGTGTTGGTGTTTGTTTTACCTGATTAATTTCTCCATGAGGAATTCCTTTAATATGCGTTCCACAAAACTTATCATTATCTTTTTTTCTTCGAGTGCATCTTTCACCATTAGCTCGCAATGCACAACATCTCTCAAAATATGGGACTATATTTTTAACTCTTTTTCTTTTTTGAAAATCAACTTTATTAAATTCAAGCGGTTGATAGTCATAAATAAATTGAAATAGTGCGTTAACTTCATCTTTAGACACACCCTTGTCGTCTAATTTAATAATTTGAAAATCATTAATTGTAATAAATTCTTTAATATCATTTTTAAACTGTTGAAGATAAGTTCTTGTTTTTGTATTAATGCGTTTCTCCATATTTATTTAAATTATAATAAGATATATTAAAATCAATTTTAATAATGTATTACCAAATTAACTTAAATACGTTGTAAAAATGGAGCAACTGTACCTGGTAAAAGAAAAGAGAAAATCAATAATGCATTTATCCATAATTGTATAGATAATATTTTATCAGCAGGCATAGCTGGAAATAAAAATGAAGTTAATGAAAAGAATCCATTAATAGTAAAAAATAAAGCTAAAATTAATATATTTTTATTCATAGATATATATTAATTATATTATTTTATGTTATATTCTGTATGATTTAAATCCCAATTAGGTTTTAATGTATCTTTATCAATAAGATGTATAGATAATGATGTGAATGAATTATATTTTTTTAAAATATAATCTGTCCCGGATTTAAAATAACCGGATCTTTTTTTATTTTTAAAATTAGAAATAACAATAGTATCATAATGATTAGCCCATTTTCCTTTTCCTTTTTTAAGTTTTTCCAATGATTTTTTTTTAGGTTTATTAATATCATCATAAATTTCTACATAAGGTAATATAGGATCTGTTTTTCTATCTAAAACAACCCTATAATTTCCTAAAAATATAGCAAATCTAACAATACCTCCTTGAGTATATTTACCATCTTCATCTGTTATCGACTTATTAAATATCTCTCTTTTTTCATAATTACTAGACCATGCGCCAAATCTAACTGCTCCTTTAAAATCGTGAAAATAATAATATGGACCGAATATTCTAACAGCACTTGATTTAATTCCAATAGTAGCTATATAATTTAATAATTCTTGAGAATCACCAATATATGCAACAGTAGGTATTTCGATACAGAGTTTATTTTTATCTTTAAGATAAATAAGTTTGGGGTTTTTCAAAAAAAGATTTGAAACAGTATTATGTATAGGAAATGTAATATATTTCCTACGATTGCAAATTTCATCAATGATAGTCCAAATATAATGTGGATTATTATCATTTAATTTGGTATTTGTTACTAATATATTTGAAAAGGGAATATTGTAAAATAAAAATATACCGTCTTCATTTTGAATATATCCGATAGCATTATATATTTTATTAAACAAGGTTTTTACAATATTTTTCCCAATTTTTAAAATCTCTCCAGATTTATATTTTTCAAAAGGAAATACACAAACATTTCCTATTTTATGTGTATTTTTTGGATATTTATATAATAAATATTGCAAAAATGGTTTTTGAATAATTTTAGTTGGGATACTTTCAATAATTTGGAAACAACAAATATTAATATGAATATTTTTTTTAAGATTTATATTATGAAAATCAGTATTAATATGTCTATGAATATCATATGTATAATAATTATCTGGTAAGTATTTTTTTTGTTTAGTGCTAAACACTTTTGGGTCACCAGACTTTATATTTTGTAATTTTATTTTTGGAGTATTCATATGTATATATTTAATAGTTATTTTTTAATTTTTCTTTTAATATTTTCTTTTTCTTTTTCTTGTCTGCTTTCCATAATATATTTTGCAAGTTCATCAACCATTCTTTGATCATTTTTAAAAAATTGTGTTAATGATGTAAGTAAATGTTTTTTACTTAATGGTGCTTTTGTTTTAGTTTTATTATAAATAAGTTGTCCATCTGGTACATTAAGTGCATCAATGTCTTGTGTTTTCATAATTCCAACTAAATTTTGTGTTAATTCTTTTTTCATTTTTCTTCTATCTCTAATTTCCTTTTGCAATGTTCTTATTTGATTATCAATATCTAACCAAGTTTTTACATTTTCTAATAATTGTTGTTGAGAGTTCATTATATTAAATACTTATAAATTTTTAAATTATTTATAATAATAATAATATTTTATAAATAATTAAACTAAATAGTGATAACAACATTTTGATACAAATTTGCATCCGCTGGAATTGGAATGCATAAGTTCTTGATTGGATAGAGTTGAGTATGTTTATTTAATATATTATTTGATAGAATTTTTTTTGTATCCTTTGCGATAAAGCCAACACCATAATCTTTAGCTAATTGAATTAATTCGGCTTTCTTTTTCCTCATTAATATCTTATATGTTAATTTAGATTTTTTAATATTATTTTTTTCTTCTTTTTGTGCTTTTTTTGCCTCTCTAGCAGCTATTATTTTACCGTGAGCATCACAATATTTTTCAAAGCATTTTCTTCCACAACTATTCCCTTTTCGTTTACCGGATTTATAAATATATCCACATGAATTTGCTTTAAATTGATATTTTTTAGGCCAGTTAACACCATCGATATTTTGGAAATTTTCCCTACTAGGTAAAAGACCTTTTTGTATTGTTCTACAATATGGACATTTAAGTTCAGATCTATACAATTTTTGAGTTTCTAAATGATTTGGTCGTTTTTGATATTTTATTTCATTAAATATCGCATTATAATTAAATTTATGCCCACATACTAATTTTACTGAATTTTCTTCTAATGGAAGATTTGAAATAAGACACTGAGTATCATCACAAGTTTGTTCTTCTGATAATAGTTTATATAATTCTGCCATAAATTTGTTATCCGTATTGGCATCTGTAGTTTGCATATAATTATTTTAAATTTATTTCTTTATATGATTTATATAAGTCAATGAATTTAGGGACAATTTGGAGTAAAAATAAAATAATTAGATCTAATAATGCTCGTAAACCGATTACGAATATTAAACCGGTAATTTTAGATGTAAATAACAAAAAAACCCGCATGTTTTGGGGGGCAGCAACTTGGCATTTTTTTCATATAATTGCCGCAAGAATATCACCACATTTTTATGCAGCCAATTATAAATATATATGGGATTTTATAGTACAAGTTTGTTCAAATTTACCCTGTCCATTTTGCAGACAACATGCTGTAAACTATATTACAAAAATTCCTTTACATTCAATTAATACTCGACCAAAATTTGAAAAAGTTTTATTTGATTTTCATAATTCTGTAAATAGTAGAACTGGTAAAAATATAGAAAATATTCAAGTTTTAGAAAAATATAAAAGAGCAGCAAATATTCAAAAAATATGCAATTTTTTTGAAACGCGTTTTTTTCATTCGTATATAGGTCGTAGAAATTTTGATGATTGGATGAAAAACGAGTTTAAAATTAAGTATTATGCATTTTTAAATAAAATAGGTAAAAGTTTTGTTAGATATAATTAATCATATGTGCATTGAAATTTTTGCTTACCTAAAACACATTTACCTTTTTCTTCTTCTTTACCATAATAAACCCAAGTAGGTTGCCAACTAAAAATAGCATAAAACCATGCAACACCAAGTGCAATACCAAATGTTGCTCCTACAAAAATATCTAATCCTTTATCACAATATAATCTAACTCTAAAAGCCCAATTAATTAAAGCCAAAATACCAAGTATAACAACAAAGGTAATACCTTCTGGGGAAGGATTGGGATTGTGACCAACTCCCATACCAATATATGTAATAGTAAATGCGTGAAAAATAGCATTTAATGAAGGCATACTTGTGTTATAAATCTCATGATTAGAAAATGGTCCAGAAAAAACAGAGCAATAATCAGGAGTATTATTGCGAGTAGATCCAGGCATAATAGGCCAATCCATACGAATAGGTTGTCTTTGCCATCTTCTTGTTCCTGCTGGAACATTTTGACCTTGCCTTACAAGCGCAGCAACTTTATTAGTATCCCATTTATGAAACATAGATTTTAACGCCATACCAAAAATCCACGCTAAAAATGAACCAAGAATCCAAACAATACCTTTAATATTACCACGCATAGCAGATTGAAATAACAAAAAAGTTGAAATAAATATAGGTGATAAAAATGTAAAGAATTGTAATACATTTTCCAAATCTAATTGTAATGGCATATTTGTATAATATATTATTATATTAAAATTATACAAATACTAAATTCAAAACATCTTTAATATTATTTGCAGGAATAAATGTAATTGAATCATTATAAATATCTTTATCTTGATATTTTTCAACAAATTTTTTATAATCTTTTTGATTTTCTTCAGGATAAATGAAAGTTTTTACTCCGGCTTTAATTCCTCCTAAAATTTTAAGTTCTAGTCCACCGATAGCAGTTACCTTACCTTGTAAATTTATTTCCCCTGTAATTGCTACATCATTTTTAATTAATTTATCATTTAATAAACTATATATAGCAACAGTAATAGCAGTTCCGGCAGAAGGGCCATCTTTAGGAGTTGCTCCTTCTGGACAATGAACATGAATACCTTGTAGTTTTGTTGTTTTAAATCTTTTTATTAATGTAGTTTGTTTTGTTTTTGTAGTTAATTTCCAAGCTAATGTTTTAGCGACATTCATACTTTCTTTCATAACATCTCCTTGCATCCCGGTTAATTTTAAATCTATAAAATTATTTGAAGGCCAATAAAAACATTCAATTGGTATAATTCCACCCATACCTAAACTATTCGCCCATAACCCATTAATAATTCCAGAACAAGGAGCAGTATGTATTTTTTTAGGTAAAGTTTCTTGTTTATCTTTTAAATATTTAAACTTAATATCATCAATACTTATAATTAATGGTAAGGATTCATTATTGGTATGATTTAATATTTCAAGATTAATTTCACTTATAATCTCAAATAATAATTCTTTTAATTTTCTTACTCCAGATTCATAAGTATATTTTTCGATTATAAATTTTAAAACATCGTCATCCATTTGAATAACATCCTGTATACCAACTTTTTCATATAATTCAGGTAATATATATTTATTAGTAATTTCTAATTTATCATATAAAGTTAAATTATCAAATTTAATTCTATGTATTCTATCTAATAATATTCTATCAATACTAGCAACATCATTATACGAAAATATAAATAATGCATTACTCATATCTAAATCAATTCCACTAAAATATTTATCTTGAAAACTTTCATTTTGTGTTGGATCTATTAAATGTGTTAATATTCCTATTATCTCTTTACCATTTTCAGTTTTACTAACTTTATCTAATTCATCGATGAAAATAATAGGATTCATACATTTACTTTCCATTAATATATCTACTATTCTACCCCAAGTAGATCCAACATAAGTATAGTTATGACCAGATAATGTGCTACCATTACTTGAACCTCCTAACGCGATAAAAGAAAATGGTCTAGTAGTTCCGTCTTCATCTTTTAAACAATTTGCTAATCCTTTTCTAGCCAATGATGTTTTACCCACTCCAGGAGGACCTTCAAATCCAAAACAATATCCACTTTGTTTACCAGTAATCCATTGACCTATAACCCTTTCTATTTGTCTTTTTGCTCTATTATGACCATAAATAGATGCATCTAAAACATTTTTTACTTCTTTCATACTATTATTAACTACATCCCATTTTGTTTCAATTGAATTAAGTTCTTTTATAACATTTTGATTTTGCGAGATTGAAAAATATTCTGGATACCTTTTAGAAAATTCATCCATTAAAATAGGATATTTTATAAGAGTTTGTAAAAATTTTATAATATGAGTTTTCATATAATCATTTTTTTTACCAGAATGTAGTATTTTAAGTTTTTTCATATTATGTTTTTTAACAATACTATTTATAAAACATATATTTGATACTAATGTATCTCTTTTTCCAGAAGTAAATATATTTATTAAATTTTCTATTGCTTTTTTTTTATTATTATCCAAATATTCTGTTTTCAAATATTTACTATGTTTTTCTATTTCAATCGTAGCATATTTTTGTTTTTCAGGTATTGGCAAATTTTCATCAACATTTTTTAATTCTTTAATTAGATTTCTAAAATCAGTATTAATTATATCCATTATTGTAAGTATATTTTCTTTTTTAAAAATTCCAAATGGTATTTTTAATAGACCATCTAGATATTGTCTTGCTTTAGATCCAGAATCTTCCGATTTTGCCTTAACTTCTTTTAATTTTAACATAGCTTTTTCTTTTACAGAATCATTTGCTTTTAATAAACATATCTGTTGTTCTATTGGTATTTTATTTGTATCAAAATTAGATAAATTTTTTGTATATTTAATAGTTGTTTTCATTGCATCTCTAAAATATTTTTTTATTGTCCATGGTAAACTATCAAATAATATAGTTTGTTCCATTGTATCAAATGTTCCATTCGATTCTGTAGATAATAAATCATATAATAAATATGCCAAATATTGAAATTCAGGATCATTGTCTTTCATTAAAAGTTGTATTAATGTTTTTCGTTGAGCAAATAAATCATTTGAAATAAATTCTTTTACAATTTGTGAAATAGTTTTTTTCTTTATTAAATTAACTTGGTTGATATATCCAGCATATCGTTGATATAATTCTTGAGAATTATAAACTAATAATTCTTTTAATGTTAATGAATTGCAAAATCTATTAAAATCTAAAGTTAAAAAATCAGGGTCTGTTGGTTTATTTTCTTGTATTAACTTTCTTTTATTAGACAAATAATTTAAATTCATACAATTAATAACCATATCATCAGTAATAGCAGAAACAATCATTGTTTTTCTTTTTTGAGGATTTTGAAAACAAATCTTAATACCGTATACTTTTGTTTGAAACTTTTTTGTTGTTCTTGCTAGATCAAAACAATCAAGTGATACAGCAGTTTCAACAAGCATAAAATCTTCTATTATTCTATTTTTTGCTAGTTTTTTAGTTTCGACCTTTTTCTTTTTATTTTTATCCTTCCAATCTAAAATCTTATAATTGATAGGGTGTGTATATTTTTTTATTACTTCATATAATTCAGAATTTGTATTATTTATATTTTGCTCAATATATTCTGTTCCAAAACAAATATTTAAAACATCATCAATATTTTTTGTTCCATAAAGTCTAAAATTTACAGATAAATCATTATTAATTGTTTGTAATCTAGTAATAACATCATTAAAATCTATCATATTTTTTTTCGCAGATAATATAGATGTTATATTATTAGTTTGATTATATAAATTTTCCAAACTTTGTATACAAATATTCAGCTCCCCTGCATCAAGAACATCAAGAGTTTTATATTTCTGAACATATAATATAGTATCCTGGATTATATTTTGATATATTTTATTCTTTTTTAAACAAATATTTCTTGATGATGATTTTTTCTTAGATTTTTTTAAAGATGTTTTTATTTTTTTATTTTTCATTTCTTTCATTTATAATATATTGCGATTTTTTATAATTATTACTAAATACTTATAAAAATTTAACGATTATTAAAAATATATTTGTGAAAAAAATGAAAAAGTTTTTATTGGATTAAAAAATATTGTACTTACCGAAAAATGATCTGCGTCACATTTTTTATATTCTTCCAGTGTTTTAATATCATAAATACCTCCACCTGCAATAATAACAGTATCCTTATAAAATTTTCTCAAAAAGTGTATTGTACTTTTTGTATAAGGTATTAATTTTTTACCAGATAAACCACCGTATTTGGTGGGTAATGTATTAGATGCATGAAATTGACGAAATCCTTCATTGTATAATCTATCAATAGTTTCCCCATCCGGGTGGGGAGGTAATTTAATTATACACCAATCTCTTTTAGGGTTTAAAAATGATTTTAAACCATCATTAACCATATGTTTATCAGTATTGGGACAACTAACATTTAATTCTATATCCATATCTTCTGGAATTTTGTTAACAAATTGTTTAATTTCATTTTGTTCCATTATAGCAATACTAATTATTTCTCCTTTTTTATAGGTATTAATCGCATAATCAATACCAGGGTTTCTTAATCCTATTCTATTAACCCATCCCATTCCAGGTATATATCTTAATGTTTTTAATATTTGTCCCCATTTACCAGGTCGTTCTTTTAATGTAAAACTTCCTCTAATAGGGATTGTATTAGGTAAATGTATGTAATTTCCAAATGGTGGTGAAATAAATATCATATAGATTAAATTATTAAATATGATTTAAATAGTTGTCACTTATTTATTTAAATGGGTGTTCCAAGTTACTTTGCTTACTTGATAAGAAATCATAAAGAAATGATATTAAAATTAGCTAGCTTCAAAAAACAAATAAATAATTTGTATTTTGATAGTAATTCTATAGTATATGATGCATTACGATTCATATCCAAAGATTATGACAAATATAAAAATGATGACGCTTTTGAAAAAGAGTTAATACGATTAGTATGTGTGAAATTAGAAAATTATATTAATGATATTAAGCCTAATAAAAAAGTATTAATTGCATTCGATGGGGTAGCACCTGTTGCAAAGTTAGAACAACAACGAACTAGAAGACATAAATCTATATTAGAAAAGAAAATTATGAATCATATTTCTGGAGAGAAAAATGAATGGAATAAAACTGCTATTACTCCTGGGACAAACTTTATGGATAAGTTAAATTTTACAATTGATAATTTTTTTAAAGGTCAAGAAAAGAAATATGGTATAGAAAAGTTCATTTTCACTGGATCGAATGAACCTGGTGAAGGGGAACATAAGTTATTTGGATATATTAGAGATTATGAATGTCATAAACATGAAGTAACAGTAGTTTATGGGTTAGATGCTGATTTAATTATGCTTTGTTTGAATCATCTAAGAATTAGTAAAAATATTTATTTATACAGAGAAACTCCCGAATTTGTAAAATCAATAGATAGAAGTATTAATCCAAATGAAAGTTATTTATTAGATATTCCATATCTAGCACAGAGAATTATATTAGAAATGAATGGATACAAGAAACCTTCATCAACACAGGAAACAAACAAATTATATGACTATATTTTTCTATGTTTTTTCTTAGGAAATGATTTTTTGCCACATTTTCCTTCTGTAAATATTAGAACTAATGGAGTTGATATCATGATAGAAGCATATAAAGAAGTTATAGGTAAATCAAAACAAAATTTAACAAACGGGGAAACTATATATTGGAAAAATGTTAGAAAACTTGTAAAGTTTCTTGCAGAGAATGAATATGATAATTTAATGAATGAATATCAAATTCGGCAGAAATGGGAAAGAAGAAGTTTTAAAAGTAAAACAGAAGAAGATAGAAAAGATAGGTATTTACATATTCCTATTAAAAATAGAGAAATAGAAAAATATATAAATCCATATGAAAGTTTTTGGCAAAAGCGCTATTATGAAGCTCTTTTTAATACAGATGAAACACACGAATTCAAAAAGGAAGTAAGTGTTAATTTTATGGAAGGACTAGAATGGGTAATGAATTATTATACAAAAGGTTGTGTTGATTGGAGATGGCATTATAGATATAATTATCCTCCGTTGTTTAATGATTTATTGAAATTTATACCAAGTTTTGATACCATTATGATTGAACCTAATAATCATACAAATGTAAGTCCATATGTGCAATTGTCATATGTTCTTCCAATTGAGAGTCTGCCTCTTATTCCAAATGATATTGGAGAGAAATTGTTAAAAGATAAAAGTGAATATTATACTGATCAATATGATATCAAATGGGCATTTTGTAAATTTATGTGGGAAAGTCATCTTGAATTACCACATATTGATTTAGATGATTTGGAAGAATTTGTAACAAATATCTAAGTATATATGTATATATGTCAGATTGGAATTCATTAACAAATGATGACAAGCGGGAGAGATTGGGAAATTTACAATATGGTAAGGTATATAGTTTTCGTTATAAACCTAACAATACACTTTATAGGGGAAAATTTTTAACTGATAGGATCAAAGACCAGAATGGGAAGGATGCGATTAGAATCAAGTACAGTAACGAGTGGGCCGCACGCGGCAGGCCTGAGGTATTGCCGTTAGAGGACTTGGATGTTGGCGCGAGTCCTTTCGTTCAACCACAAAGGGCAAGGGAAATGGAAGCATACGAGTTTGCAGATGCCGAAGCAGAGGCAAGGGCAAGAGCGCCTCGACTAGCGGCTCTTCTAGATGCAGCAGAACCTGGTAAAAGTGTCGGATATATTGATTCCCAATTGCGTGAAAGATATTATCGCGATGACCGCGTTATAGTATTATTCTCAGGTGACGACCCACCAATATGGTATAAGGGTACCATCTTGCACATCGACCCGAAGAACCCTAGCAAGCGGTATTATGTAGTTTTTGACGATGGCGATGAGAGGTGGATAGAATATAAAAATAATAATATTCGATATTTCGCTAATGCGGTTGAGGTAGGTCTTGAGCAAAAGCAGCAGCAGAGAGGAAGAGGAAGGAGAAAAACACGTAAAAAAAGACGCAAAAGAAAAAGTATGAGAAAAAAAACCAAAAAGAGAAGAAAATCTAAAAAGAGAAGAAAATCCAAAAAGAGAAGAAGATAACTGATTTAAACATTGTATTGAATTATATGTAATGGTAAAAATTACAAATAATTCCTATATGGAAATCAAATCACATTATGATGATGTTTTAAATAAAGATAGAGCGGCTTTTAAATCAAGTAATGATGAACCAACTCCAATAAAATGCATAGAAGAGATGCTTAAAAAAATCCCTAAGAGCTTTTGGAATAAACCCCTTGAGAATATGAAAATATTAGATCCAGTTTGTGGAAATGGAAATTTTCATTCTGTAATTTATAATAAGTTGAAGAATAAATTCTCTCCAAAAGAAATTCTAGAAAACATTTTATATTTCAATGATGTTGATTTGAACCGAACATTAATGATTAATACTATATTTGAATCTGATAAATATGAATTGAATGTTACAACACAAGATTATCTTAAGTATAATGAATCACAACTATTTGATTTAATAGTTGCAAATCCTCCTTATGCAAAATTATTACCCAATGGTAAAAGAGCATCTAAAAATCATAATTTAATAAAACCTTTCTTAGAAAAATCATTAAAATTATTAAAACCTAATGGTTACTTGCTTTTTATTACACCTGATAATTGGATGTCATATGCCGATCGAAATACATTAATTGAAAAACTAACTTCATTGCAAATATTATACTTAAATATTCATACAGCAAAGAAATATTTCAAAAAGATAGGATCTAGCTTTACTTGGTATATTATTAAAAATTGTCCTGGAAAAAGAAAATTTACAGTAGAGGGAATAAGAAAAGGCGTTACATATAAAAGTAAGGTAAAAAGTGAAGTTAGAAAGTATATACCGTTGGTTTATAATGATATTATACAATCAATATTGCATAAAACATTAGATAATGATTTACCAAAATTTAAAGTAGAAACATCTAGTGATTTACATAAATATACCAAGAAACACCTAATATCTACAGAACAAAATGAAGATCATCCATATAGATTGATTCATACTCCAAAGCAGACAGTATATGCTAGTAGGCCTCATAAATATCAATCAGGTTATAAGGTATTTATTAGTACAACTAGTTATTATTCGGTAGGTGTAGATGATTGCGGTATGACACAATCAATTGCTTTTATAAGATGCGGAGATGATGTTACTAAGGCACACAAGATAAGAGATATATTGAAACATCCTCTCTATAAATTTTTGAATGATATATGTAGATGGGGTAATTTTAATAACATAAGAATACTACAATCATTTCCTATATGTGATGACATCGAATTAGTATGGCATAATTTTAATATAAATGAAAATGAAAAAGATTTTGTATTAAATTTTATTTAAAAAGTATTGGTTAATTAAATGTATAATGCCTGGTAGAATTGTACATTTAAAAAAAAGACAAGAATTAAAGGAATTTACAAAAACAAGTAACGCATTCATTATTGATTTTACTGCAACTTGGTGTGGGCCTTGTAAAGATATAAAACCACTTGTAGATATTGCTTGGGATCAGTTAAAACACTATTTTGATATGGTTATAGTCGATGCAGATGAAGGTTCTGATATATGTAGTTTTTTAAAAGTTAAAGGATTTCCTACTCTTGTTAGTTTTGTTAATAAAGAAATGGTAGAAAGTGTTATAGGTGCAGATATTGTCGGTGTTAAACATTTTTTTAATGCAAGTTATAAAAGAGTTTTATCGTAATTTAATAGTTCTATTTAATTTTCTATTAGATTTTTTTAAACTTTTATATCTTCTTTTCTTTTTTCTTTTTCCACCAACTTGTATAGTAGCAGGATCTTGATTAACATCTGTTAAGAATTGTATTAAAACTCTTATTAATTGTTGGTTGTGTTGATTTGCCCATTGTGAAAAACTATCAGCTGATTGATTTAATCCCTGTAACTGTGGAGGATTGAAAGCACCCTGCCAATTTACATCATCTCCATTAGGCGCCTGTCCCTGAGTTATATCATAATTTCCACCGTTTTCATTAGCAACTAAATAAAGAAAAGGAACAAATGTTGGTGAATTAGCACCATATTGTCCTCCTCCAACTGCTGCTGCTAAATTAGTAAATTCACCATAAGCTCTTGCAAGAGGATCTCCAATATTAGCTTCACTCCATACGGACCACTGATTAATAAAGAATGTTTGTTTATTTGCACCAAAATAAGGTGTTTGTTCAGGCCCCACACGTCGTCCTCTCGAGGATTGTTGTTGATGTGGATGAGGAGGAAGTGTTGGTCGTCTATTTGGGTGAGGAGGAGGGGCTTCTTCTACATTACCACTTGTTTGTTGTGTGTTGGAACTTTCTGGTGTTTCTGCATTAATATTTTCAGGTGCAGGTGATAAAGGGGTTGACCAAATTCTATCACCTTTTATAAATTTTCTAGGTAAAATATATTTATAACCTCCATTTCCAATGCGTTTATTTTTTTTCCAAGATTTTTTAGTGCATAATAAAACAATACTCTCAAATCTAGTTCGTTGTTTTGCAGCAACTGGTGCGGATAATCTAGAATCAGTAGTAAATCTCCCTTGTTTTCTCAATCCTCGAAAATATCTATATATTATATTAAATTCATTTTCATTTAATGGATTATCATACACATCATATCCTCCACGTAAATTAAGTGGGAGATGTTGTATAATATCATCTGTTGAAAGATTCGTTCCATTTGCTCTATATGGCAACGAACCTTCTGACTCCGCTTCGTTTGTATTTTGAAAAATATAATTCCATTGTTTGTGTTCTGGAATATAAGAACACCAATAACTTAAAACATATGCAATCCATTGTGTAATATCCTTACTAACCAATAAATTTCCTATAATTTTTTTAAAATCATTTATTCTACAAGTTATTAATGGCCCCCCTACAAGTTGGGGTAAAATAATGGATGTTGCGGATTGTACTACACCACTAAAGATCTCGTCAATTTCTTTTTTTTGAGGATCATTTATAAAAAGAGACCAATCATTTTTATTTTTTTTGATTATCATTACAATTAATAGCCACCCCATAAACTGAAAAGGTTTTAATTTATCTTCGGGATATACCGGTGAACACCTTGCATTACTACCAGCTGGTTGTATTAACATTTTCATAGGAGTTTTAATAAAAATATTCAAATAAATAAGATATAATAATTGTTCAATATTTTGTAAATTTTCAATTGTTTGTAACATCAACCATAATTTTCCAATTAAAAATGATTCTCCTTGTACATATCCTCCTTTTCCCTTATTTATAGATTTTGTATAGATAGTAAATAATATTCTGAAAAACATTCTTCGCTGTTCAATATTAAAATTATGATCAGCAATTGTCATTCTATTATTCGTTATAAAATCTCCATTCATATTAGTTATAGAATCTCTTAAACACTCTGCATATTCTGGTGTCATTATACCTTGTTGAACTAATCTATTAAGTGAACTTTCAACATTTTGGTTATTATAAAAATTTTCAGGTATTTGACCAATAAAATCATTATATTGTTGTATTAATATTTGTTTTTCTTCGTCGTTTTTAATTCCACACCAATACCACCAATCAAAATTGTTATCTAAAGGATTTCTATTCTGTTCTATATGTGTTCTTTGAAAATTAGAAAAATTATCAAATCCTATATGCATATAATGAGTGGGTGGTTGTTCAAAATCACTTGTGCTTCTAATTTCAGATGACATTATTATATATTGTGAATAAATTAATAAATATAAAATAATATTAAAAAATATATGGAAGATTTTGATTTAGATATAGATAATTACGATTTAGAAGATATATTAAATTTATTTCATATTACTTATAAATTTGATAAACAAAGTATGAAAAAGGCTAAAGGAATGGCATTAAAAACACATCCTGATAAAAGTGGATTAAAAAAGGATTTTTTTTTATTTTTTATGAAAGCTTATAAAATGTTAGAAGCCATATATGAATATAGGTGTAAAAAGGAACAATGTGCTAAAAAACAGGAATATTCAGCAGAAGTAGATACAGAAAATAAACAATTATTAAAAAAACTAGACGGTAAAAGTGCAAAAGAATTTAATAAATGGTTTAATGAAATGTTTGAAAAAGTAAGAGTAAAAGATGAAGATCTTGATACTGGATATGGGAGTTGGTTTAAATCAAATGAAGATATAAGTGATGAAAAAGTTGAAGGTCTAGGTCAAATGCGAGAAGCAATAGAAAGAAGAAAAAAAGAAAGTAAAGCATTAATAAAACACGATGGTATTCAAGATATAATGGTAGGGGGTGGTTATGGTTTATCTAGACAAAAACCCTCAGAATATGGTAGTGACATATTTAGTAATTTACAATATGAAGATTTAAAAAAAGCACATACCGAAACAGTTGTTCCTGTAACAATAGAAGATTACTTAGCAAAACCAAGATTCGAAAATGTAGAAAAATATGTTAGATATAGAGAACAAAATAGACCAGATATGGTTTCTTTAGAACAATCGAAAAAAATGATGAAAGAACGCAATATGAAAAATGATAAAATAAATACAGAAAGGGCATTTAGATTAATTAAAAGGGATGAAGAAATTGCACGATCGAATAAAAAATGGTGGGGTCATTTAAAACAATTAAAAAATTAATAAATTATTTATTATATATATAATGAAGATAGTGAATTATATATTAGTATTTATAGCAGTAACCGCAATAGGTATGTTATATGACAGATATAGTAAAAAGTTTTATCCCGATGAAGAATTAGATAAATATAATTTAGTAAGAAAATATCTATTAAATGAAAGTGATTCATTAGATGGAAAACCATTTATGTGGATTCATACAGAACATAAAATAAATGCCAGAGATTGGTTAAGTTTTAATTCTAGAAATAGTAAAAGATTAAACCAACCATATAAAGATTTATGTGTAGAATCTGCCGTAAAACAATGTGGAAACAGTTTTAAAATATGTTTAATAGATGATAGTTCTTTTGAAAAATTAATTCCTGATTGGTCAATATGTATTGACAGTTTGGCAGATCCAATAAAAAGTAGAGTAAGAAAATTAGCATTGACAAAATTGTTACATACATATGGAGGTATGTTAATACCTAATTCAACTATTGTTATAAAAGATTTAAAATCATTATACGATGATAAAATAAATGGAACTAAAATGTTTACAGGAGAGTTCCAAAATAAAACAGATAGTAATAGTATAAGTAGATTTGGACCAAATATGAAAGTATTGGGTTGTGTAAAAGGTTGTGAAAAAATGAAAGATTTATCTGAACATTTAGAAATATTAATATCAAAGGATAATACTGATCAACCTACATTTGAAGGTAATTGTAATAGATATTTGCGCAAAATGATGCATGAAGGGAAATGTAATATTATTTGTGGTAAGGGTTTAGGTACCAAAAATAAAAATAATGAAGTAATATTAATAGATCATTTATTAGAAGAATCACCATTAGATTTATGTATGTGTTCACTATATTGTATCATTCTTCCAAGTGAAGATATATTAAATAGAACAAAATATCAATGGTTTGCTAGATTAAATCATAAACAAGTAATGGAAGCAAATACACAAGCTAGTAAATTTTTGATTATAAGTCATGGTAAATAAAATATTTGATTTCATACTTAGATTTTGAATATTTTATATCAGATGTAAATGGTATATGATGATATTTACATATTTGTCTTATAATTGTTATAAAGTTTTTATAAGTTTTTTCTCTTTCTAAATAATAAAATTTAGATTTGAAATAATATTTTTTTAAACTGTTGCAAAAAATGTCAACTTTTTCATCTAATTTGATTCTTTTAAATGATTCTTTTGAAAAAACATATTGATTATTATTTTTATCACAATAATTATCTATAAAATCAAAAAAAGTTTGTTTCGGAAAAGCAGATTGAAAGATTTGACTCATATATTAATTATTACTATTAAATTTTTGAAGTTATATTTTTAATAATTCATTTGTAAATAATGCAAGTTCTATTTCATTTTCGTGTAAAGTATGAAATAAAGCAATATATTTCAATATTAATTTAATAACTTTATATTTAATTGTTTCGTTTAATATAGTTGTAATTTTAATAAATGTAAAATATGAATCTAAAATATCCATAACAGAATATCCTTTGTTATAAATAGAATATATAATTTGAATCGCAAAAGACAAATTTTTATTTCTATACCATTCTTCTGTATATTTTTCAAATTCATAAAAACTTATATTAGTACAAATCTCTTTAACCTTAGTTTCTGTAATATTTATTCCCAATAATTTAAATTTTTCCATATAATTAATTAATAGTCGTATAGAATTATTACAAATATTCAATATAAATTCTTCAGATCTGTTATCAATATTAAGTTTTTCAAGATTCTTAATTTTATTGAATATAATTTTTAAAAAGTTTTTACAAATAGGTTTTATTTTTATAATAGTACATCTAGATTGTATACTATCTATTACTTTTTGTGTATTAGAACATGATGCTAAAAAATGAACATTATGACTATATTTATCTATACAGTTTCTAAATACCTGTTGACTTTGATCATTTATAGAATCTATATCATCTAAAATAATAAATTTTTTTTTACCAAATATAGCAGATGGTGTTTGGCAAAAAGTTTTAACTTCTGTTCTATAATATTGTATACCTTGTTCTTTCAAATTATTAATATATAGAACATTTTGCTTAGGAATATTAGGCATTTGGTAATATTCTCTAATAGTTGCATATAATAAAGAAGTTTTTCCACAACCAGAATTTCCAACAAGTAATATATTAAGATTATTCATCTTAATAAGGGTATTTAAAAGTTCAATATAAGCAGAGTCTATAGTAAAATCTTTAAAATATACAGGCTGATATTTTTTTAAAAATGGAATATTCATATTTAATTAAGTAATAAAGTATTTAAGTTTTTATTTATATATTTTACAAATGAATGATTATTATAAAGTTTTAGGAGTACCAGAATCGTCCACTCAGGAAGCAATAAAAAAAGCATATAGAAAATTATCATTAAAACATCATCCTGATAGAGGAGGTGATGCTGAACAATTTAAAAGAATAAATGAAGCCTATTCAATATTAGGTGATCCCGAAAAAAGACGAATGCATAAAATAAGAAGTGCTGATCCTTTTTCTCAAATGAATGGGTCGCCAGATTTAGATCCAATATTTAAAATGTTTTTTGGTGGTGGTATTCCAGGAATGTCAGGAATGCCAGGAATGCCAGGGATGCCAGGAATGCCAGGAATGCCAGGAATGCATGGAATGCCGCATGTGCAAATATTCAGGAATGGTCAACCAATGAATATGCATAGTATTCAAAAACCTTCACCAATAATAAAAACATTAACAATAACCTTAGAACAATCCTATAATGGGTTAACATATCCGTTACAAATAGAAAGATGGATTATGATAAATAATGAAAAAAGAATAGAAAAAGAAAAACTATATATTAATATTAAAAAAGGTGTTGATACTGGTGAAATAATAATTCTCAAAGAGAAAGGTAATATTATAAATGAACGATTAAAAGGTGATATTAAACTCCGTATAAAAGTTGAAAATAAATCAAATATGAAAAGAGAAGGTATAAATTTGATTTATAAAAAAACAATTTCATTAAAAGAATCATTAACAGGGTTTACATTTGATATTAAACATATTAATAATAAAATATATACGATAAATAATGAAGGAGGAAATATAATTCCGACAAATTATGTAAAAGAAATACCTAATTTAGGAATGACGCGACAACAAACAACTGGTAAATTAATAATAAAATTTGATGTTATATTTCCTGAAACATTAACAAAAGATCAAATAAAATCATTAAAAGAAATATTATAAATAATAATAATTGATATATTATTTATAATTATGCACCGGCAATTCTTTTTGTAGGAATATCTGCCGAAACAACATAAATAGAATTTTCAGTTATCACAATATATTCTCCCTCTACTTTGTAAATTTTAGCGACAGGACTAGTATATTCTTCTTCACTTTTAACTAATAATTTTTCTCCTCCATCTCTAACTCCAATTAAAACGGATTTATCACACGAACCTGTCCAATAATCAAACATAATAGGTTTGTCTTCTACAACTGCTAATTTTGCACAATGTTGTAAAGTAGTTCCACTTGGTAGTCTATAATTTGTATTATCTTCTCTTGCTTCTTCGGCCATATTTATGACATAACTTTGTTTAAATCTTTAAATAGTTATTTCTATAAAAAAATAATATATAAGTTAAATAAATGGATAAAGAAAAAAAAACTAATATCTACGAAACCAAGAACTATAATAAATCATTAACAGCAAATGAACATGATATTTTAAACTCGTTTTGTCAACTTGTAAATGAATATCTATTTCATATAACAGAAAATATAATTATACAAAATAGAGAATATTATATATTTATTGTATTAAGAGGGTTGCATACTCTTAAACATATATTTAATGTATTATTATTATACACTAAAAATTTAGAATTAACAATTTATCATGCAAAAAAAGCTTACTTATTTTATGTTGAATTTATTGGACAAATAAGAGAAGATAATAATTCATATTTACAATTAAATTCAAAGGATGCAACTTTATTTGTATATAAAAAAACAATATTTGAAATAAATAATGAATATAGAAAACAATTTACTTTATCTAATAAAGATAAAGTAATCTTAGATTATGTAAATACTTTTACACAGGTTTTAATTGAAATATTTGAAGAAGTAATAGATAATACTAATTATAAAGGTGAGACAAGAATGAGTTATATGATGTATATTCAAAAAACTACAAACAAAATAACAAATAAACTAATATATTTGAAACAAAAACCATTAGATAAAATATCGATTTGTAAAAAATATTTACATTATAAAAATTTGTTAAAATGTAAATCAGTTATTATAGATGAATGTTTATTTTTTAATTTAAGTAATTTATTCTTTAAAAAAATTCAAAACAATAAAAAAATAACATTAGAAAAAATAAATAAAAAGATGTATAATGTCGAATGTGAAAAGAAGTTAAATACTGAAACTCCATTAAAATTTACAAATTGGTTATTTAATAGTAAATAATACAGTTTTTTTTCTTATTTTTTTTTTAGAAATTTTTTTTTTAGTAGTATTATTTTTAATACATACGGCATTATATTCGAGAAATAAAACATTTTTTAAATAATTATAAATAATGTGCAATACAGAACTATTACAATTACCAACTATTAAAACACTTCCAGTTCTAAATATCATAAATGATATTTCTTTCCATGCATCATCATACTCTTTATTATCTATTTGGCTATCCTCTTTAATATTTATTTTATATCCTAATTGGGTTTCATCTAAGAATTTATTATAATGAAATTTACATTGAATTCCAGGATATGAACAAGGATCATATGCAGCACTAATGCTATATTTATTTTTTAAAATTTCATATAGTTTAAATCTATTTATAAAGAATCCACAACTAAAATTCGAATTTATAAGAACAGTAGAAATATCATTTTTATTATATGTAATATTTTCATTTACTAATGGTTTTAAAACCTTAATTAATTGATCTAATGTTATGGTAAGTAATTCATCAAATTGAATACCCGGTATTTCTAATTTCCCAGTATTAAATATTTTTACATGAACTTCTTTAAACTCTCCTTTGTATAATATCCTAATTATTATTGCAAAACAATTATAAAATGCTCCTTTCTTTTTTTTTCTATAACTAATCAAATCTTTTTTTGATAAACCAACATCTATTTTTCGTACATCTTTAAATTTTATTTTTCTTGCATTTGGATTATTTACTTGAGATATCACATGAATATCTACATTTTTTTCAGTTTTAATATTTTTTTCTAATTCTATTACTTCTTCAGGAGTATCACAATTAATTTTAATACTTTTTTTTATAATACCATTAGATGGAATATGATATTCCATTATTTTTAAATTCCAAAAAACTTCATATAATTTGATAGGCATATTTAAATATGCTATTTTTGTTTGAGTTGATATATAAATGTCACTACATTTAGGGGGTTTCTTTTTAATATTAGTATGATTACTAGAGTCTAATGTATAATTTGATGAATTTGTATTGGTAGTTTGGTTTTGGAATGCTTCCCATTCTGCATCTAAATCATTCATATTACTTATATTTCTTTATATTATATTTAAATCAATTTTATTTTCTATATTTGTATATAAATGGAAAGTAATTTAATTCCAAAAAGGAGAAAAAAATCAAACACAAAAAGCGAACCATTAGATAATATTTTGCAAGAATATTGTCTAAAAAGAGGCCAATTCAATCCTAGAAAAACATCACCCAATATGTTTTCTAAAAAATTACAACACAGAATGAAAACCTATTATAATACATTATACACCTTATCTAGCTCTCCTAATAAATAATTAATTAGAAATTCTTCCTTTACAGTGCTATTATGAATTATAAATTGCAATGAAGATAAAAAATCAGTAGTTAAAATATTATGTTTATGACTTATTAAATAAGCTATAAACTCTAAAATAAAATCCTTTTTTTGTATATTATATTTTTCACAAGTTTTTTTAACTATAGTAAGTTTATTTTTTTTCGATTTTTTTAATTTTCTTAAAAGAGATCCTATAAATTTATCTGTAAATATATTAGTATTTTTATCAATTATATTATGATTGGACTGTAAATAATTTATCATACTTCTTATATCTGATTTAAATCTATACTGAATACTTTTTAGTTGACTATCTTTGATAGTTAAATTTTCCATTTTCACTATTTTAAATAAAAAATTAAAGGTATCTTTTTTAGGTAATTGGCAAAATCTTAATCTAATAAATTCATTTTGTAATGCGGTATCTATTCTACTTATATAATTACAAATTAAGCAAAATCGTATATTATCAGAATATTGTTGAATCAAATATTTTAATGCATGTTGTGCATTTTTTGTCATATAATCAACTTCATCTAAAATTACAAATTTCATACCATTTCCAAATAATGTTTTAGTATTTACAAATTGATTAATCTGGTTTCTAATTACATCAATTCCTCTATCATCGCTAGCATTTAAATGTATCATTAAACCTTTATTTTTTTGATTATATACCTCTTGATATTTATTTATTAAATTGATAATCGTTGTGGTTTTTCCTGTTCCTGGAGGACCATAAAATAATAAATTTGGGAAACTATTTAGTTTTATTATATTTTTTAATAATTTCTTATTTAGCGGGTCTAATACAATATCATCGAATTGTGTTGGTCTATATTTTTCAACCCAAGGACGCGTATCAATCTTTTCACTCATAATACTATTATATTTTAAATACTTTTTAATCTCTTTAAAATATATATTAATTATGGCATCCAAAAGTTCTGATAAAGAAGCAATAATAACAATAGGTAGATGGGAACCTCCTCACAGAGGACATGAAGTGCTAGTAAGAGATACTATTCAAATGGCAAGAGATGTAAACGGAAAACCCTTTCTATGGGTTTCTCCAATACAAGAAAGAACAAGAAATGATCCTTTATCAATTACAGAAAGAATATATTATTTGAATAGAATGTATCCTAAAAGAAATTACAGTGATTTAACTTTTTTGACGGACAATCCGGGTCTTAGTTTAAGTCCTAATTATCAAATAGAGTTAGATAGTGGTCGTTCTGTTTTAACTAGAAGTAAACCAGGAAACCATTTACCTGATAATTGGGATAGTATGTCTATTTGTCAAAAATACAAATATAAAAATTTAGTAAGCGACCGTTTATTAGATTCAAGAGTACAAATTGTAAGAGACAGAGCTGCAAGAGTTTCTCCCGGTTCTAAAAAACTCCCTTCTAAACAGTGTTTAAATTGGTTACGAAAAAGAGGATTTATGAAGGTTACTATACTTGTAGGAAGCGATAGAGTGGAAGCTTTTAAAAAATATAATGAAGAATTAGGAAAAGAATTATTCAAGAGTTTTAAGATTGAACAAAGTGGATATGATAGAGGAGAAACTGGAATGCAGAAACTAAAATTAGAAAGATCCATATCTGATGATAGTGAAAAAGAGCTAGAAGAATTATCTATGTTAATGGATGGTTTATCATTATCTCCTCACGATCAAAGAGGTAGAGCAGAAGAATATTCGGGAACAAGAACAAGAGAAGCAGCTTATCAAGGTGATGCTAGAGCATTTATGGAAGCTGTTATGATCATGGATAGTGATATGACATTTTTAGATAGTTTTTGTATGATGAATGATATAAGAAAAGGGGCAGGAATGGAAGCTATACCTATGCAAGACTGGGAAGGCTCTACATTAACTTTAGAACATAAAAGACTATTAAGAAAAGAGATAGAATCTATTGAAACTTGGAGTGAAAGTTTTAATGATGATGAAGATTTTGGAATGAAAACATTTGCTATTACAGGCCCTGAGAGTAGAAGAAGGCGTAGAAAAAAACGCCGCGGAGGAAGAAAAAAAAGAAAAACAAAAAGGAAAAGGAAAAAGAAAAATAAAAGAAAAACAAAAAAAACTGGAGGAAGAAGAAAGAAAAAAACAAGAAAAACTAGAAAAAATTGATTATTTTATTAAGTATAATTATTCTTAATAAAATGAGCGATAATATTATAATGACTGGTTATCTAAAAGTAATTTTAGGATGTATGTTTTCTGGAAAGACAACTGAATTAATTAAAGAATATAATCGTCATAAAGCGTGTGGAATAAGAAGTTGTTTTGTAAATCATATAACTGATGATAGATATGGTTCTGGAAATGCAATAACCAAAACTCATAATCAAAATAGTATTATTAATGATAAAAGTTGTAAAAAATTAACAGATATATTATGGGAAGCTAAAAATTATGACGCGTTCTTTATTAATGAAGGACAATTCTTTGATGATTTATATGAAGCTGTTAATTATTTGGTAAATATGGAAAATAAAAAAGTATATGTTTGTGGATTAGATGGAGATTTTCAAAGGAGGGAATTTGGTTCCATTTTAAAGATAATTCCATTATGCGATGAAGTTGTAAAATTAAAAGCAATTTGCAAATCTTGTAAAATTTGTGATGGTATTTTCACTTTTAGATTAAGTAATGAAAAAGAACAGATGTTAATAGGAACAGATAATTATACAGCTTTGTGTAGAAATTGTTATAATTTTAAAAAAAATCCAGAAGAAAATGTTTAAACGCACAGAATATTTGTAAAAACAATTTAAAATAAAAAACTAATAAGTTTTTTATATAAAAATGCCAAAAAATGTGAAAACTACAAAACCTAAAAAAACTACAAAACCTAAAAAAGAAAAACCACCACCTAAAAAAAGAGGAAGAAAACCTAAACCAAAAACTAATATAGAAAAACCACCACCTAAAAAAAGAGGAAGAAAACCAAAAGGAGGTAAAATAATAAAGAAAAATCAAAATATTACTAATACTATTATTAGTAAAAAACCTAATGTAATTTTACATCTTAAATGTAGTTCACAACAATTGGAAAACATAAATAAATTTGATATTAATTATAACCCAAATATTAATAATCCAGAATCATATAATATATCAAATAATGGCAAAATGTATGACTTACAATATACGGAAGTAAATAATGCATCAAATTTAAATCAAATACCAAAAAATAATAAATATATACAACCTGAAAATGTATCTAATATATGCCATACTAATAAAAAAGAAAAATGTCAACAGTCTACCAATACAAAAGAGTTATGGGATAAATTAAATAGGTTAAAACGCAATTTAAGAACAAATAATGTATCTGATAAAAGAGCCGCTTGTTTTTGGTGCACATATGAATTTGATAATCCAGCAGTTCATATTCCAAAACAATATAATGGAGATTGCTTAGATGTATATGGATGTTTTTGTAGCCCAGAATGTGCTTTATCCTATTTAAAAAATGAACAAATAGATGATTCTACAAAATGGGAAAGATATTCATTACTTAATAATATATACAGTAAAATATATGATTATGATAAAAATATTAAACCTGCACCCGATCCACATTATACATTAGATAAATATTATGGGAATTTATCTATACAAGAGTATAGAAAATTATTAAATAAAGAAAGAATTTTTATGATTGTAGATAAACCGATGACAAAGGTTTTACCGGAATTATATGAAGAAAATAATGAAATACCAAATGTATATAATAATATACTCGATACTACCAAAAAACAAACTTCTAATTTTAGACTAAAAAGAAGTCAGGTTAAACAAACAAAATCAAATGCTATTTCTAATAATTTTAATTTATAATTGATATTCTAGTGTCTATTATAAATTAATTACTTCATTTTTGGGCTCCTCCTTCATTTTACTATACTTTTTATTTGGTAACAATTTCCCAGGGCATAAAGGATTTGGACAATTAGAATCACACGACAAAACTCTAGGAGGATCATATATACAGTTTGGATATCCTTTTTTGATTTCTAAAAATTCAGCATATACCCTTTTCAAATATTCTTGTTTTTTTTCTTCTGCTGCTTTTCTTTTTTCAAAATTCATAGTAACAGTGTCCATAAATCCTCTTATTTCTCCCATCATTTTTTGATTCACACTTCTATTATCCTTTTTTTCCATTTTAATATTAAAATTTGGATTTAAATATTCTTTTATTACATTCATATAATTTCCTTCCCATTTTTTAAGTTTTTCCTTGGCTTCATCATCAGTATAATTTGTTTGACTTTTTATTAAAGCTATTGCACCATCATATCTTTTATTTTCATCCATATAAATAAAAATATAATATAAAAAATCATATTAAACGGATTTATTAATTATTAATTAAATGTCAGTTACTCATCAAAATAAAACACAGAATCATAAAGAAGGAGTTGATATATCTAATATGATTAATGATGTTAATAAAGTTTTGCACCAACATCTTACAAATTTATTATCCCCAATGTTAAAAGAAAAACAAACAATTCAAAATGTTTTACTAAATATGCCCATGGTTAAACAATTACAACAAAATTATTTAATATCTCAGCAAAAAAATGTTACTATTCAGGCAGAATTAAATGCAGTGAAAAGATTTTATGCTGAAGATGCAGAAAAGAAAAATAAAGAAATTATGCGGTTAAAACAAGAATTAATAGATGCTTTAAAAAAATTAGATGTATGTAAAAATGTTGCATTAGAAGTTAGAGAAATGCCACAACACACAGGCCACACACCTATTAATATTAAAAATGATATATCCGAAAAAAATAAAAAAGTAGTAGAAGAATCAAGTGTAAAATTAGTAAATATATCAAATATTAATTCATTTAAATTATTACAAAGTGATGACTCTGACAATGATGAGGATGAAGATCAAGAAGAAAATCCAGAAGAAACTATTATTGCAAAAACAATAGTAAATGCACAAAAAGCAGGAGAATATGCTACAATTGATACTGCCAGTGATAATGAAGAAAATAATGATGATGACGATGATGACGATGAGGAAGACGATGAAGATGAGGAAGACGATGAAGATGAAGATGAAGATGAAGATGAAGACGAAGACGAAGATGAAGATGATGAGGACGAAGAAGAGGATGAGGAAGATGAGGAGAAGAAACAACCTACCAAGGAGGAGTCAGAGGATGAGGAAGAGGAAGAGGAAGAGGAAGAGGATGAAGAGGAAGATGAGGAAGAGGATGAGGAAGATGAGGAAGATGACGAGGAAGAGGAAGATGATGAAGATTTTGAAGTAGAAGAAGTAACTGTTGGGGGAGAAATGTATCTTGCTACAAATACACAAAATGGAACTATTTATAAACTAGATAAAGATGGCGAAATTTTAGAAGATGATCAAGGAGAATTTATAAAGGCAGGTTATTATAAAAATGGAATTTCATTTATTTTATAATCATAATATAAGTAATGGCATTTCAAAATTTGTGTCCCCCTGCATTAATATATTTAATATTTTCGGTAACTCAAGTAGTAATAGATACAGTTAAAGGATTATATAATACTGCATTGATAAAAGTTTGGGTTGCATTTATATTTACAATTTTATTAAATTACTTATGTTCATTAGGTTTAGGCATAATTTCTTGGTTTATTGTTTTTATTCCATTCCTTTTAATGACTCTAGTTGTAGCAATATTATTACTAATGTTTGGATTAGATCCAGCAACAGGTAAAATAAAAGTTAAAGGTATGAATGGTAAAAATAAAGACATGAATGGTGAAGATAAAGGACATGATCATACTCATCATAGACATGGAAAAACTCACGACAATGATCACGGTCATCATCCTCCTGCTGCAAAAGATGATAAAGTATATGATAATAAAGACGATGTTATGGATTATTATGATTCAGCAGATACCGGTGGAGGAGGTGGAGTTCCTACTCCGGATAAAGAAACACCAAATCAAAAAGCTAATAGAATATTAAGTAAATCTCTATTATTTTATAGCGAAGAAGAAAATGTTGGTCCTGAAACTAAAGTAGAGACAGGTACCCATTTAGATACAACCAAATATAGATTAAGAGTATCTACACTTGCAAATATATTATCTGGTATGGGAGAAAGTGAAATAGCAAGTGATTATCAAACAAAAGCAATCGCTTGTATTAATTCTGCAAAAAAAATGGAGAAAGAACAAGCAAAACAATCAATACAAGATTGTGAGGAAAAAATATTAAATGGAATTAGAAATAATTTATCAGGTCCTAAAAGACAACAATTCGAAAAAAATGTAACGGATATGTATTGTAAAGAAAATGAAGATAGGAATAATTGCAATGATAGAGTTGATAAGGAATTATGGAATTAATTTATTTAAAGTATTTAAAAATTTATATATTATTAACTAATATATAAATGTGGGACATCGTTTATTATTTAGCAGGTGTTGGTATGATAGGAACTGTAGGATATGGTTTATTATATATTTTAGATAGAGATACGGCAGACGATATTGCTCAACAGGTAAGTTGGAATGCAGTTAAAGCCTATCACAAAGCAGAATTAGAATATAATAATGTAAAAAGATGGTATGAAACAAATAGTAGAGAAAGACTAGATAGAAGCGATGATGAAAATGATTTTGAAGATGAAGAAAAACACAAATCAGAATATCAATTTTTAGGATATAATTTAAATGATGATACAACTTATACAAGTTCTGTTTTATTGAATAATAATTATATAGATGACAATGATTTTGATTTAATGTTTTTAATGAAAAAAGAAGGAACTATAAATATATATAAAAGAATTTTAAATAAAACAAATATTAATGAAAATGTTAATATGAAAAAAATAGAGAAACCATTTATCCAGGTTGAACTTTGTCAAAATGAAGAAAAAAAATCAATACATAAACATTTAGAAAATTTCTATTTGGAAGACAATATGTTGTTAGATAACTCATTTTTAATTTGGTATGTTAAAACCTTTTATGGTGCAATTTTAGAGGATGATTATGAATTAAGTATAATTGATTCAGATATTAATATGTTTAAAATTAATAAAGATCAGCACATAATATTAAACCAAAATAAAAAATATAACCTAATTGGCAAGGAATAATTTATATATGTTTAAAAAAACATATATAAACAAAATTGATTAATATTTATACATAATGGAAATATCCCAACAAATGGAATCTCCATCAGCAGCGGTTGAGCAACATCTCTTATATGATAAATGGGTTTTATGGGCTCATTTACCACACGACACAGATTGGAGTGTAAATAGTTATATTAAAATAATGGAAGTTACTTCAATGGAACAAGTCATCTCTTTACTTAATAGTGTTCCCGCTTTAATGGTTAAAAATTGTATGTTATTCTTTATGAGAAAAGGAATTAATCCAACTTGGGAAGATCCTAAAAACTGTGACGGAGGATGTTTCTCTTTCAAAGTTTTAAATAAAAATGTCCATTCAGTATGGAAGGATTTATCATATGTTTTAACCGGACAAACCATATCAAATGATCCAAAATTTCAAGAACAGGTAACAGGTATTACAATTTCCCCAAAAAAATCATTTTGCATTTTAAAAATATGGATGAGTAATCTTTTATATCAAAATCCAAGAGTAATTACAGAAATTACTGGATTAGACATACGAGGTTGTTTATTCAAAAAACATAAACCAAATTATTAATCTAATTATATTGTAAATGAGTAAACAATTAATAGGCTTGGCAAGAGCATACCCAATGATTAATTCTTTTGCATGTTTCCTATCATATTTTATAACAGGAAACATAGATTTATTACTATTAAGTTTTTTTCTATTATTGAATGATTCTTTCAATCATTTTTTGAAATATAAAATTTGCAAACCATTAATGGGTAGTAAGAAATGGCCTATATTAGGTTATGGAACTAGACCCAAAGGTGCAAAATTTTGTGGTATATTTGTAACTCCTAATACAGACGGAATACCTAAGAATAGTTATGGAATGCCATCAGGACATTCACAAAATGCTATATTCTTTTCTACTTATGTAATTCTTAATTTGATAAATAGCAACTACAATTATTTAACAAAAGTGTATGGTATTATTTTGTTTACATTAGCAGGTGTAGGAATAATGTATAGTAGAGTATATCTTAAATGCCATACAGTTGAACAAGTTATAGCCGGAGGCTTAATAGGAGGAATATTAGGCGCGTTATACTTTAAGAATAAAGATAAAATAAAAAAGATAATATTTGGATAAATTATATGGCAGCAATGGCAACGGATAATAATGAATTGGACGAAGATTTCAAAGAACTATTAAAAGAATTTCACGATTCAAAGGATAAAGAAGAGGCAGCTAAAAAAGCAAAAGCAGCTCTACCACCTATGATTAGACAAAAATCTGCTCCACTTTGGGATCATATGTTGAATCCTAGAAAAGACGGTAGTGTTGATCCTCTTAATTTAGCAAACCGATTAGAAAATGATGAAATATCTTATGATAAAGCGGTAGAAGAAGCAAGAGAGTATTATGAAAAAGAAGAAGCTGCTCCGGCCGCAGAGGAAGAAGCTGCCCCGGCCGCAAACAAAAAGAAAGGAGGAAGAAAGAAAAAATCTAATTATAATAAAATGAGAGGTCGTAAAAAGAGGAAAAGTCGTAGAAAGAAAGGGGGTTCAGGTCCGTGTACTATGGGTTCTGACTTATGTTGCCTGAGAGAAGAATATTTAGCCCAAGGTCCAGGACATGCTGGACCTTTGGGAGAGGAAGATACCCCTCAAAATATTTACGAGGCGGGAGGGGACGAGCTTATGAACGAATATGAAGACTGTAGTGATAAAAAAGATAAAAAGGATAAAATTAAATCTAAACCTGTTGTTAAGGATAAGAAAGGGAAACCAAGAGAAACCTGTTCTGGATTATCGTCTCAAGGAGACGGAGAAAGTTGTGTAGTAATGGGAGGTCGTAGAAAAACCCGCAAAAAGAGACGAAATAAAAAACGCAAAACCAAAAAGAGAAGAAAAAGAAAGAAGAGAAAAACAAAAAAAAGATTTAGAAATCAAAGAGGATGCAAACGATAAAATAAATTATAATAATATTTATAATTTATTTAACTTGAAGGTAATGGAGCTAGGCAAAGTTTAATTTCTCCAAGACTAGCAACACTATATTTAACTACAAGAGGTAGATCATTTTCTAAAAACATTTCAATATTACTACAAAGATTAGTACATTTGATGAAATATCCTAGGTTTTTTAAAGAAAACTCTCCTTGAATTACCTCTGTATCATCTGTTTTCTTAACAAATTCGGTTACTCCATCAGATTCTGTTCTATTAATTTGTGCAGTAGCAAATGGTCCAGTACATGAAAAAACAAGTTCACTGCCTATTGATTTTATTTCTAGTCTTTCTGAAATATTACTTAAATCGCGAATTATTTTTTGAAAATCAGTTGCCGGTAAATTAATAATAGAAGAAAATTTTACTGACGGCATATCAAGTTCTTCTTCATCCGGTTCAATTAATTTTAATTTTTGAATTTTCATTTGTTTAATATCTCCATTTTCAAATTTTAATCCAAGATATTCAACAATACCATCACTATAATCTTTTTCTTCAATATAAATAGTTAAAGTATCGTCATTATCTATCGTATTTATTAATTTAAATAAATGAAACATATTTACACCTATAATTATTTTAGGATATTTACAATAAAAATGTTCAAATTTTAAAGCATCTAAAAATAGGTGTGCTAAAATTGTATGTGATTTATCCATATTAATGATTCTAATGCCTGCAGGAACAGTATTTCCTTTACTATCAACATAATCTTGAGAAAATACAATGTTAGTTTCTAATAATATATCTTTTAATGCTGTCATTAATGTTCGCATAGGGGCAATTTGTACTGTTTTCATTTCTAATACATAGGGACTAGATTTCCCAAAACTTGTCATATAATAATAAATCGTTTGAATATCTTTAAATACTTATGCGTTTAATTATGAAATTTTGATTATTATTAATAATAATTATAAATGGGAAATAGTTGTATGTTTTCTTGTTGTCATAATAGAATTAATGTTGTAGATAATACTAGTAATAATAATTCTTTAATTAAAACACAAAATTTCGATATGTTTTTATATAATCCATTAATTTTAGGGACTGGATCTTCTGGAAATACTTATAAAATTATTATGAATAATCATAAAATTACTTGTAAAAAAATAAAAAAAACAAATTTAAATATTGCATATGAAGAAATTAAAATTTTAAAAGAAATTAATCAAAATAAATATTTGCCTGTTTTTTTTAAAGCAATAGAAACCGATAAGTCTTTATATATAATGTATGAATATCTTGATGGTTGCGATTTGTTACAAATGATTCGAGATCCTACTTTTAATATAAAAGAAAAAAACACAATAGCCGTTATTATAAAAGAAATAACTTTAGCACTATATTCGTTATTCCGATATAATTATGTTCATTTAGATCTTAAATTTGAAAATATTATTATAAGTAAAACAACGCCTATAAAAATAACAATTATTGATTTAGCTTTTTGTAAAAAATTAGATCAAAAAAATTGTTTAACTGATGTTTGTGGAACACACGGATATATAGCTCCAGAAGTATTACTTTACAAAAGATATTTTCATAATACAGATATTTGGTCATTGGGAGTTATATTATATGGTCTTTTTACAGATCAACTATTGTTTGAAAATACAACAACAAATAAAGTTGGAAGAAATCAAATGAATACTTTTAGAAATATATATGAACATTCGCCCAAAATAAAAGAGATAGATAAACAGGCGGTTGATTTAATTGATAAAATGCTTCAAAAAAACCCTTCATCTAGAATTTCAATAAAAGATATATTAAAACATAAATTTATCCAAGATAATACTTGATTACGATATTTATAAATAACTTAAATAGATTTTAAAAATAAATAATAAATGGAACAGTCTTTAGTAAAGATTACAAGTCTCTATGATCAATATAAAACTTCTCCAAATACAATTGAAAAAATGGGCTATTATATTCATACACAATTACCGGGATTATTGCAAAAATATAATGAACAAGAAAAAAAACGGATTTTTTTAGAAAAACAAAGTGTTCAATATATTAATGAATTTTTAACAAATCCAAATCGCCAATTTTTTTATATTTCTGCAACTGATACTTTTATTCAATATGATGGAGAGAATTATCAATTTATAAATGAAGATGATCTTTGGATTATTATTTTAAATGATATTACTGAAAAAGATATTCTTACAACGTGGAAACAAAAAATAAAAAATATATTAATAAAAAAAATAAAAGAACAACATTTATTTAATACAATACCTGAGTCAGCAACTGTTCAGTTTGTAATTAATTTTTTTACACCAACTTTATTTGATACAAAAGAAGATGTTAAACATTTTATGGCATTAATTGGAGATAATATTTTAAATAAAAAAATAGATTTATATTATTTTTTACCAACATCAAGTAAATTATTTTTCGATACTTTAGAATCAATGTGTCAATATAATTTTAAAAGTAAATTGAGTATTACTTCCAATTTACGATATAGATATCGAGGTGAAGATTATCAAAAAAGCAGATTAATATATTTTACAAAATCTATTCAAAATAAATCTTGCTGGTTGTCTTTTTTAAAAGATAATTTATACAATTTTTTGGTTGTTTGTTGTTATTATTCTACAAGATATATTAATGCAGATAAATATGTTACTAAAAGAAATGACACATTTAAAAATAAGATATTTTACTTGAAAAATAATACAAAAGAAGAGTTTATTACCAAATTTAAAGAGACAATGTTAGTTCAAGAAAGTGGAGGACAGATTCACATAAAAGATATGTTTTTCTTATGGAAAATTTATTTAAAACAAAAAAATTTACCTAATATGATTTATAAAGCAGAATTTGAGAATATATTAAAAGATACAATGAATTCAAATGCTTCTTTTTTCATTGATATTAAAAGTAACTATTTGAATAATACAAAAATGGTTCAAAAATTTTGGAGAGATTTTATTAGAAAAGAGATGGACGAAGAATTAGAAATTAGTGAATTACACACATTGGTAACAAAATGGGCTAATGATAAAAATATTAATTGTTCAGAGTTTAATGAAAATAATTTACACGATATAATAGAACATTTTTATGATGATGTAACTATAGAAAATGGTAAATTTTTGATGGGTATTCAATGCACTTTATGGGATAAACAAGGAGATATATTAGAAGCATTTCAAAATAAATTTAATAAACCTATTGATAAAGATATAACAATATATGAATCTTATGTTATGTTTTGCAAATATATTAATAATCAAGGTAAATTGTTAACAGTAAGTAAGAAATACTATTACAAATATATTGATAAAGTTATACCCAACCAATACATTAAAGATGGTCGTATTTTATTAAGTTATTGGAATAATTAGCGACGCATAGTTCTTTTTTTTAGGCGTCCTCCTTTTGTTTTTTTTTCAATAAACTCTTTCCATTGTTTAACTTCTTTTCTTGTATTATTTACTTTTACCTTTGTCTGCCATAAATCAAATATAGGTATTGGAAATCCGAGAATAGTCGTTTTACCGCCTGTCTTTTTACGCGTCTTTTTCTTGCGACGTCTTTTTTTTCTTTTTCTTTTTGTTCTTTTACCACCTACTCTTAATTCTCTTTTCATTATTTTTTTTGTAGTTCCATCAGCTCCAGAGTCTGTAAAAATTGCACTAGGTTGAGTTGTGTGTG
>Ga0315316_10000178_pt1 | contig 37361 bp, 19 predicted proteins | sample M160m3416metaG_FD_203702 | JGI IMG/M metagenome (GOLD analysis project Ga0315316, IMG submission 203702) | Ammonia-oxidizing marine archaeal communities from Monterey Bay, California, United States - M1 60m 3416 | ecosystem: Environmental > Aquatic > Marine > Intertidal zone | place: USA... | reverse complement strand
CGGCTGCAGTGGCACCCTTCCAGTAAAGGCCCAGCAGGAGAATCGCGAAGGCACCGGTAAAGTAAATCGCCCCGGAGACGGCCATATAATCCCACAGGTCCTGGCCAAGTTCATACCACAGGCCCCAGATCACCAGGAAGCCGGCAATCACGAAGAGCAGCACACGGGTCAGTAGCAACCTTGCCCGCTGCGACATCCTGCCGCCACGGGACGGGTTGACAACGTCCTCGGTCAACACCGAGGCCCAGCACAAGAGATAGGTATCATGGGTGGACATGAAGGCCGCGATCATTCCCGCTGCCACCAGCCCAATGATGCCCATCGGCAGCAACTGTCCTAGAAACACCGGCATCGCGCGCATCGTCACTGACGAGTCCCCTGACACCGCGCCCTGTGCATCAAAAAACGTCTCATTGCCACTCTGGAAAAAATAAACCAGCGCACAGATTCCGATGAACTGCGGGATCATGAAACGGATCATGAAACCCAGTGACGACCAGAGATACATCCGCTTGACCACCACAACACTCTCCGCCGCACAAGCGCGCATCACCGCCGTCTGCCAAACCGCACAGGAAATCACTCCCATGAAAAACATCCATCCGACGTAGGAACCGCCGACACCATCCGCGGCAAAAGGATCAAAGCCGCCTTCACCGTGGATTTTATCGACCCCGGTGACAAGGTTCGACCAGCCAACCTTAACCACCGCCAGGACACAGGCCAGCAACAACCCGAAGGAAAGGACCACAAACTGCACATAGTCGGTAATCACCACGGAGACCATGCCCCCCAGCGCGGTATAGACGAGCACCAGCAGGATCATCACCGTCATGATCCACCTCACCGCCTCCCACTCTATCCCCGTGATTCCGGCAACAAACTCCCCACCGGCACGCAGGAACAGGCCCATGTTGAGGATCCCCGCCGCTGCCAGGACAAGCCCGCCGAAGATACGCAGGTTGCGGCTGCCGAAACGCTTTTGGTAAAACTCGGGAATCGTCATCACCCCCATGCGGCGCAGTGGCACCACAATGAAGCCGGTAATACCCACCACCAGTGTCGCGATGCCCGCCATTAAACCAATATGAAAGGCGGCAAAGCCGGTAGTAAACCCCTTCTGGGCAGCAAACATCGCCGTCACCAGGCCAAGCTCTGAGCCAATCATGGTGGCAATCCCCAGCCGGGTTCTCAGCGATCGCCCGGCCACCAGGAAATCCCCCATTCCCCTGATGTAGCGGTTGACCCACAACCCGATGGCCACCGTGCCCAGCAGGTAGGCGCCGACAATGATCCAGTCGAGGGCAGTGAAATTCGTTTCAGGCATCAAGCATGCACTAAACTATAGCCCAGCCGACACAGTAAGGCAGGTAATATTGTCCCTTTCCCGGGGACTACTCGCCTTCCCCGCCTGCCTTTTGCTCGATCGTTTTTGCCGCAGCCGGCTTATCCTTGGCACCCTCATTGACCTCTTTAAGCGGACCGTGGAAAAAGATCGGGATGGCAAGGATTGCAACAATATTGGTGACCTTGATCATCGGGTTAATGGCAGGACCGGAAGTGTCCTTGTAGGGATCGCCAACCGTGTCGCCGGTAATCGAAGCGGCGTGCGCCTCCGATCCCTTTCCACCAAAGGCACCGTCCTCAATCATCTTCTTGGCATTGTCCCAGGCACCTCCCGCAGCGGTCATTGAAAGGCCGACAAAAAGGCCGGTAACAATGGTGCCGACAAGCACTCCTCCGAGTGCCTGGTAGCCAAGTTCTGGGATCGAGGCAACAACGACAACGGTCAATACCGGCAACAATGCCGGGATCACCATCTCGCGCAATGCCGAGCGCGTTACGATATCCACACAACGGGCATACTCCGGCTCATCCTTACCCTCCATGATGCCCGGGCGCTCACTGATCTGGCGACGCACCTCGGTAACAACAGCACCTGCTGCCCGACCCACCGCATCCATGCTCAATGCACTGAAAATAAACGGCAAAAGACCACCGATAAACATACCGATAATCACCTTGGGCTCCTTGAGTGAAAATTCGACCACATGGCCAAGCGCTGCCTCAAGTTCCAGAAAATAGGAGCCGAAGAGCACCAGTGCCGCAACCCCGGCAGATGCAATGGCATAGCCCTTGGTCACCGCCTTCATGGTGTTGCCCACCGCATCCAGGGCATCGGTGCGCTCACGCACCACTGTCGGCAACTCTGCCATCACCGCAATGCCGCCGGCGTTGTCGGTAATCGGCCCGAAGGCATCCAGCGAGACAATAATTCCGGCAAGTGCAAGCATTGCCATCACCGCGATGGATACCCCGTAGAGGTCACCAAGGGAGTAACTGGTCCATATTGCAGCACAAATCAGCGCCACCGGTAACCCGGTGGCCATGTTGCCCACTCCCAAACCGGCAATAATATTGGTCGCATGCCCGGTCTGTGAAGCCCTGGCAATTTTCTTCACCGGCCGATACTTGGTAGCCGTGTAGTAATTGGTGATCAATACCACGGCAAAGGTCATGACAATACCCACCACGGCACATCCGAACAGGTCAGCCGCACTACAAATCTTGCCTCCTGCAACCTCAAGACCCTCCGGGAAAAGGGCTGAAGACACAGGCCAATAAGCAAGTGCCGACAACAGGGAGGCGACAAATACGCCTTCCATCAGCAAGCGCGAGGCGGAGCCCTTGCGAATATTGACCCACAGGATGCCAAGCACAGAGCCAATAATGGCAATGCCGCCAATCAGGAAAGGAAAGATCAAGGCCGCCTGGTCGGCACCGGCCTGGAGTGTGCCCAACAGCAAAGCTCCAATAAGACTCACCGCATAGGTCTCGAAAACATCCGCCGCCATGCCCGCGCAGTCGCCAACGTTGTCACCGACATTATCGGCAATGGTGGCCGGGTTGCGCGGGTCATCCTCATCAAGTCCCTGCTCAATCTTGCCAACCAGGTCGGCTCCCACGTCCGCCGCCTTGGTGTAGATACCGCCGCCTAGGCGGGCGAAGACACTGATCAAGCTCGCACCCAGTGCCAGGCCGATCAGGCTATCGACCACCGCTTTCTTGTCTGAACCCGCCCCCGTCATCACCAGGTAAAAAATACCCACCGAGAGCAGCGCCATGCCAACCACCAATAAACCGGTCACCGCACCACCATTGAAGGCCACATTGAGCGCCTTGTGCTCACTCTCACTCGCTGCCTGCGTGGTCCTGACATTCGCCATGACGGCAACACGCATGCCAATATAGCCCGCCAGCAGTGAACAAGCCGCACCAATCAGGAAACCCACCGGCATGGCGGAATGCACTTTTCCTGACTGGGCCAGAAGGAACAACACCACGGCAAGGCCCACAGAAATAATACTGATGGTCACCACCTGCCGGCGCAGGTATGCCTTGGCACCATCCTGGATAGCCCCGGCGACCTTCTTCATCAGGTCACTCCCCGCTGATTGGGAAACCACCATGCGGATAAGTATGATCGCAACAATTAAGCCTACCCCTGCCAGTGCCAGTGAAAGGACGGCACCTTTTTCAATGAGGAAATTAGCCAGTATAAACATGAGTCGGGGAGCGGAAAAAAATGTAAGTGAAAACCAGAGATGCCCTGCCGGGGGTAATACCCGGACATGCAAGCTCTGGAAGTGTTGTTTTAATAGCGCATCAGCGGGAGAATTCAAATGCCCAGAAGCATTAGCGGAAAAACTTCATCTTGCCGGCACCATTAAGTTAAAGTATATTTACGATCAGTTTACCTTAACTTGTTATCGTCATTTTGTCGGCTAGCACCCTTATCCGTGCATTTCTCAGCACGTTTCTTGTCTCAGTCTTGGCCCTCGCCACCAGCGAGGCAAAGACCGTCGTGGTGCTTGACCCCGGCCATGGGGGCAAGGATAACGGTGCACGCTGGTATGGAGTCTCGGAAAAAACACTCAACCTTGATGTTGCCAAGAGAGTCGAAATACTCCTGAAAAAACGGGGCATTCCCGTTGTCATGACCCGGCGCACGGACACCTACGTGTCCCTGGGTTACCGGGCACAAATTGCCAACCGCCACGCGGGTGCCGTTTTCGTGAGCATTCACTTCAACGCGCACTCCAACCGCTCCATCAAGGGCATTGAGACATTTTATATCAGTTCCAAGGGCAGGAAGCTGGCCCAGAGCATGCAGAAACGGCTTGCCGGCCGGATCAATACCAATGACCGCGGCAGCAAGAAACACCATTATGCCGTATTAACCAAAACCCGTGGTGTGGCCGCCCTGGTGGAGTGTGGATTCATCAGTAACCACTGGGAAAACAGACGCTGCTCGACGTCATGGTTCCGTGATATCCTGGCTCAGGAAATCGCCAGCGGCATTGCTGCCTACTGCAATACCCTATAAGCAGGAAATTTTCTTCTCCTTAAGCCCTGCGGCATAACCCCGCTTGACAAGGGCTACTGATCAACGAAATCCTTTTGCCATGAGTGACCCGGTCGAAAAACACCTTTACCTAATCATGTGGCCCAATTATGCGCTGGTTGGATCGAACCTGCCTCCCGAGGAATTCGGCAAGCACTATACTCTGGGCAGCTCACGCTATTTTCACGGCCAGGTGGTGTTTGCGGAAATAGACCCCGACTACCGTCATGATTTCCTCAAGATCGACAACTACATTGATCAGATCGTGCCCACCGAGGCCGACAGGCCTAAGCGCACCAAGTTCATTGCCACCTACCGGGTACTTGAACACGTGGAGCTTTCCGCCTTCCAGAATCTCTATATCACCTCAACCATGGGCAAGGTATTGCAACTGGCCAGCAAGCCCTATGATAAAGAACATGAAACCGGTTACCTGCGCACTTTCCAGGAACTGGCACCCATGCGGGCAATAGTCCTCTCATGGATGAGCCCTCCTGAGTTCGGTGAATACATTACCGACCCGCAACAGCCTAAGTCAGCTCCCAAGGTGCTCTTCAACCAGATTGACTTCGACATTGACGACTTCCTGACCCGCCTCGAAGCGGACCCATTCCACAAGTCGCCCATCCCCAACGTCCATCCCCACAAGCTGCGGGAACAAATCCTCGAGGTGCGCGGCAACCCGAACAAGCGAATCAAGGGTATCAGCCTTGATGCCGCCTTCGGCCAGATGGCATTTACCCAGTTACGGACAGGCTTCTGGATTGCCCACCACAAGGAACTTTTGTACTACCCGATTCCCAGCATCGACGAGCTCAAGGATGAATACTACGAGTGGTATAAATCACTCGACTAGATTCAAGGGGCATCTTCTCCCAGTTCCCGCGGGCATCCCGTTAAAGGGATAAAACTTGTCATTAGTGGGCGGCTGCCGGGGCCCCCTTGGGTTGCCCAATAGCGAGCAGGAGATCATCAAACCAGGATTCGTTGATATCAAAGGGTTTACCTCCGGCAATCCTTTGGAAGTCAATGATCGACATCTCGCCGTCCTTGTCCATATCGAGGGCAGCCACGCCACTTGTGCCCTCCATGGCCGCATCCGCAGCCGCTCTCGCACTGCGCTTGATCAGCTCAAGGTCCCGTTCATTGGGCCGTGCCGACCTTGCAAAATAACCGCTCTTCTGGACAAGCACCTTGTCTGCTGAAAGGCTCTCCTTGAGCTTTTCTGCAAACCACTGACCCGGCTTGAGTTCATCCAGCCGCACGTGACCGAATGCATCACGTTTGAGCTCCTCTCCGGCAGCCTCCTTCTCGCGTACAATGGCATCTGTTCCCGCCCCCTCACTGAGGAAGAGGTTCACGCAGTCCTGTTCCTCCATGATTGCATTGAGTCGCCCCAGCTCAGCATCAAGGTCGAGTTCCATTTCCGGGATCCACACCGCATGTACATCCCAGCGCCCCCGGGTGATATTCAGCTCAGGCAACCAGCGGTACCCGTCAAGACGGCTGCGGTAGTCACGTGCTGCTGCTGCAGTCAACCAGCCGCAGTGCCTGCCCATCACCTCATGGATGATCAACTGGCGGGTACTGGTGGTATTCTCGTTGGCAACATTCTCAAAGAAAAGGGCGCTCTGCTCTGCCGCAGTCCATGCTCCGAGAGTCTGGCTGATGGGAAACACGTCGTTATCCACGGTTTTTGGCAAACCAACCACGGTAAGCCCGTAACCATTGTCCTGGAGGTATTTGGCAAGGTCAGCCGCGGTAGTGTTGGTGTCATCCCCGCCGATGGTATGCAGGATATCAATGTCATCCGCCTTGAGCTGCTCGGCAGCCACGTGCAGGGGGTCTTGCCCCTCCTCGACCAGTCCGCGCTTGGTGCAATCACCGATGTTTGTCAATTTTACCCGACTGTTGCCAATGGCACTGCCGCCGAATTCAAAGAGCACCTCATAATTCTCCTTTACCTGATCGGAAAAACTGATCGATTTACCGAGCAGAAGGCCCTGATAACCATTGAGGTAGCCACTTAGTATGGCGTCAGGAGCAAGCTCATTATAACGCTCAATAAGCGCCCCGATGGAAGCTGATAGGCAGGGCGCGATACCTCCAGCGGTTAGAAATGCGACCTTCTTGGGCATAATTACAGGGTTTTTAAGGATTTAACACAAAGCAAAGCGGGCAGGTTAGCCGCCTTTTCCTGCGGTGCAAGCACATGCCGATTCCGCTTCTTGACGTCCCAGCCCACTCCCTCTAGATTCGCCGCCGCTATGCCTATCGCCACGCCTCAACAATTCGCCGCCATGCTGGACTCCGCCCAACAGGGTGATTATGCCTATCCTGCCATCAACTGCTCAAGTATTCCGACACTCAATGCTGCACTTAAGGGCTTTGCTGACAATCGCTCGGACGGGATCATCCAGTTCTCCACCGGTGCAGGACAATTTGCCTCAGGACTCAATCATGGCAGTGCCACCACAGGCACCATTATCCTTGCCGAGGCCGCCCACGCACTGGCCGAGCAATACGATGTGCTCATCGCATTGAATACCGACCACTGCCAACCTGAAAAGGCAGCAGAGTTCCTCGATCCCCTTATTGATGCCACCGCGGCGCGACGTGCCAAGGGTGAAAACAACCTTTTCCAGAACCACATGCTCGACGCCTCCATCCTGCCGCTTGAGGAAAACATGGCAATCTCCAAGACATACCTGAAAAAGTGTAACGAGGTGGAGATTATCCTTGAGGTCGAGGCCGGTGTTGTCGGCGGCGAAGAGGACGGAGCGGCAGGTTCAGAAGATACGCCGGATGAGGATCTCTACACCACGCCCGAGGACATGGTCGCCGTGCATGAAGCACTTGCCGAGCTCGGGCGCTTCACCTTTGCGGCAACCTTCGGCAACGTGCACGGCCACTACAAGCCCGGAGCCGTTAAACTCCAGCCTGAAATCCTGAAGGAAGGCCAAGCTGCCGTTCAGGCCAAGTATGGTGAAGATGCCAAGTTTGACCTGGTCTTTCACGGCGGCTCGGGCAGTGAGCTTTCCGAGATCCGTGAGACTCTTGGCTACGGTGTGGTCAAGATGAACGTCGACACCGACACCCAGTATGCCTTTACCCGCCCGATAGCCGCGCACATGTGTGAGAATATCGAGGGTGTGTTAAAGATTGACGGGGAAATCGGCAACAAGAAGGTCTATGACCCGCGTTCCTACCTGAAGAAAGCCGAGAAGTCGATGGCGCAGCGCGTTGGACAGGCCTGTGATGACCTGCTCTCTGTCGACAAGACAATCATCAGGGACGTATAAGCTTAACATCAGTAATTCTTATGGCTGAAGCCGTCTACTTTGCCGGGCTGGACATCGGCGGCACCACGGTAAAGGCAGCTCTTCTTGATGCCACCGGGGGCCAGGTCGGGGAAATGGTTGAGGTGCGCTCACATGGAAGTGAGGGATACCGGGCAACCTTTAAGCAACTGCGCTCAGCCCTCGACCAGCTCTGTGAAAACAACTCCATCAGTTTCGGGGCCATTGCGGCAGCCGGTATCGATGTGCCCGCACCCTCATCCGAGGGGGTAATCTGGGGCCAGGCAAACCTCCATGAGGACTGGGTCGGAACAAACATACGGGACGAATTCTCCGCAGAAATCCACCGCCCCTGCTACATGACAAACGATGGCAACGCGGCAGCCTACGGGGAATGGTTGCTTCGCCCGGGACACGATGGCCCGCTGCTTTTCGTTGCCCCCGGCACGGGACTGGGGGGGGGATTTGTCCTCGGCGGGGGAACGCTCTACGAGGGTTCCAGTGGACTTGCCATGGAACTGGGCGCCATCTCAGTTCCCTTTCGCGAGGATGACGGCAGCCTGCCGGAGTGTGCCGGCAAGGGCCCGGGCTCACTGGAGGCATGGGTATCCCTTGTCGCCTTGCGCCGCAGACTGGGCATCGAGTTGGCCAAACCGGAAAACTCAGGGCATCCCCTTGCTACAACCGATATTGCCATTGAGGAAAAAGCCTTTCAACTGCGTGACTATTGCGAACAGGAGGATCCGCTTGCGCGATCAATCTTCCGCCACCAGGCCCATATTCTCGGCTGGGCAATGGGTGATCAGGCCAGTGAACTCGATCCCGGCCTGATCGTAATCGGCGGCGGGCTTGCCGAGACCGGTTTCCGGGATTGGTACATCGAGCACGTGCGCAAGGGTTTTGAGGAAAGGGCACCGGCCTTTTACGTGCGCTCGCCGATTCCTCCACACGGTGCAACCACCCGCTTTGACTGGGCGATAGGTGGTGACTACGCCGCCGCCATCGGCGTTGCCCACAAGGCCATGGAACTGGTCTAGGGTCGCCCCTTCATCCGGTCAAACATCAGCTCAGCCTTCTTGTCCTCATTGCGTTGCCATTGTGCACGCCTTTCCCCCCATTTCCTTGAGCGCTCCTCGGTACGGATCTTGGAAAAAAATCCCGTCCTTTCCTTTGGTAGCGCAAATCCCGAAGAGGATGACTTACAGCCGGCAAGGGTAAAAAAAACTGCCGCCACAAGGATCGGAAGAATCAAAGATTTAACCATAACGTAATCCATAGTCAGTAATCGTTAAGCTGTCAGCTTTTCAGGGTAAAATACCAGGTAAACATTGCAGCTCTACACCTCCCAGCCCTTGCGGTAATCACGCTTGATCAACGGCGCCGCCTCGGGGGCATTTGTCGCCTTCAGGCCCGGGCCGTCCCACTCAATCTGCTTACCCAGGCGAACGGCCAGGTTGCCAAGCAGGACCGTCTCGGTAAAGGGGCCCGAGTAATCAAAGCCGGAGAGAGGCGCCGAACCATTACCACCAATGGCGTCAATCCACTCCTGGTCCTCGTTCTTCACCCGTGGAATTGTCTGCTCAGGAGCAACCTTCTCAGCCAGGGATTCCGGAGTGGTTTTCCACTTTGTGCTATTGCGGTTAAAGAGAAACTTGCCCTTGTCACCGATGATGATCATGTCAAATTTCTTGGCATTTTTCGAGTCCACTATAGTGCCCTCAAAAACCGATTCCTCGGGCATGAACCCGCCGTCATACCAAACGAAGGGCATCTTGTGGTTATATTGCCCAGCCGGAAAAGTATAGGTGACAACCGACCTGTTGGGGCCTGACTCGGTAGTATTACCTTCCTGCTTGGCCTCCACGGCAACAGGATGCTTTAAACCCAGTGCCCAAAAAGGCATGTCCATGATGTGGCATCCCATATCTCCAAGCGCCCCGGTACCGAAGTCCCACCAGCCACGCCATTTAAACGGGGCATAGCCAGCGTTATATTCACGCATGGGCGCGGGGCCGATCCACTGCTCCCAGTCCATGCTCTTGGGAATGTCCTGCCTCGGCAGGGGCTTGGTGACACCCTGTGGCCAGATCGGCCGGTTGGTCCATGTATGCACCTCCTTGACCTTGCCCACAATGCCCGCACGAATAAGTTCAACCGCCCGGCGAATGGGCTCCCCGGCATGCGCCTGGTTTCCCATCTGGGTAATGACCTTATGCTTGGCCGCCTCAACAGCCAGTGTACGCGCTTCCCAGATCGAGTGCGCCAACGGCTTTTGCACGTAAACATGCTTGCCCATGCGAATGGCATGCAATGCAGCGTGGAAATGCATATGATCGGGAGTAGAGACGGTCACCGCGTCAATCGTGTCACCCATCTTTTCAAGCATCTTGCGAAAATCCCTGAAACGCTGCGCCTTTGGGAATTTTTTGAAGGTGCCGGCGGCCCGTCCCTCATCGACATCACAGAGACCAACGATATCGGCACCTGCTCCATTGGCTCCGGCGATATCACTGGCACCCTTGCCTCCGGAACCAATCCCGGCAACGGCAACCCTCTCGTTGGCACCAAAAACCCGGCTCGGGACAAACTGAAAGGCAAAAGTACCGGCGGCACTGGCTCGAATAAACTTGCGACGATTGAAAGGCTTGAAGGGCATGGGAAAAGGAAGGTGTAAATGCTCAGGTAAAATGATTGAATACCGGAATAATTCAATGATCAATCACACGATCTGCGAGATTTCTCGCAGGGATGCCAATAGCGGCAAGCTCAATATAGCAAGCAAGAGGACTGGATAAATTGCCGGATCCGATTAAATTTTAAACTCCTCGCAACCATCCAATAACCCCCTGCCCCCTGATGCCTGCCCATTGGCAAAAAAAACTCTCTATCCTCTTCTCGGCATGGATGCTCTTGCTTCCCGGCTCATATGCCGGCCTGCGAATCTCGGAATTCATGGCATCCAATGACGGTTCGTTAACCGATGAAGACGGGGATTCCTCCGACTGGATAGAGATCATGAACACCGGGATCAACTCCGTCTCGGCAGGTGGCTGGTTTCTCACCGACTCCCCGGAAAACCTCAACCGCTGGCAATTGCCACCCGTGGAAATACCTGCAGGTGGCTACCTGGTTGTTTTCGCCTCGGGTAAAGACCGGGTCGGCAGCGAGTTGCATGCCGACTTCCAGCTGGAGGCCAACGGTGAATACCTCGCGCTGGTAGCTCCCGATGGTTCCACTCTGGCAACCGAGATCAACTACCCTGAACAGCACCCTGACGTTTCCTACGGCACCGGCAGACAAACCACGGAATTCCGCATGGTGTCACCGAGTTCCCCGTCACGTTTTCTGGTGCCCGCCAACGGGTCACTCCAACAGGAATGGACAGACACTGCTTTCAATGACACCAACTGGCTCTCAGTTGCCGCCGGGATCGGCTACCAGGTCGACACCGGTGGAGCCGGGGCGGGAACCCCCCGTGCCTACTGGAACTTCAACGGCAATGCCGCCGATAGTTCCGGCAACAACATTAACGCAACCCTTGCAGGCCCGGGATTTGCCGGCTCCACACCGCCTGGCGGGGGAGCCTCCTCGGCGACCTTTGATGGTGCTGGTGATTATATCAGTGCACCCATGGATGTATCAGAAGTGTCCTACACCTGCTCACTATGGTTTCGCACAACCAATGCCAACGCCGGGCTTTTCAGTGTCGTTGATAGCAACCTCGGTGCCGGCGGGCATGATCGTCACCTTTACTTAATCGGTGGCAATATTTCGGCCCGGGTCTGGAACAATGAAACCATCAGGTCCTCGGGACTCTCCCTGGCCGACGGAGCGTGGCACCACCTCGCTCATGTCTACGGCGGTTCAACAGGCGGCCAGCGGGTCTATATTGACGGCAGGTTTGTTGTCGGTGGCGGAAAGTCACAGTCGGACTTTAACTGGCAGCGACACGTCAATATCGGCTTCTCCAACGACGCACAACAGCAATATCTGAACGGAAACATCGATGAGGTGGCAATCTGGAGCGAGGACCTGGATGGCGACCAGATCGGGGCACTGGCCAACGGGGTCTCGCCAATGGCACTGGGGGGCTTTGATCCCGTCATTATCAGTGACGTGGAAAACCGGATGCGCAACATCAACCCCACCGCCTACCTGCGCACCGCTTTCAATGCCCCTGCACTGGACAATCTTGAAAGGCTCGAGCTTCGCGTCCGCTACGATGACGGCTTTATTGCTTACCTCAACGGCACCGAGATTGCACGCCGCGAGGCCCCGCTCAACCCGCAATGGAACAGCCAGGCGACAACCAACCGACCCAACACCGATGCCCTGACACGCGAAATTATCGACATCACAAGCCAACTCCAATTACTCAAGGCACAAGACAATATTCTTGCCGTGCATGCCCTGAACAACGGGGCCACCAGCAGCAACTTCCTGTTCCTTCCCGAGCTGGTGGGTATACGTATTGATGAGGAATCACAACGCTATTTTATCTCACCGACCCCCGGCCAGGCAAACGCCGGCGGCGTCGTTGACTTTGTCGCCGACACCAAGTTCTCCCATGACCGTGGCTTCTATGACAGCACTTTTGATGTCACCATCACCAGTGCCACCCCGGGGGCCTTCCTTGTCTATACCCTTGATGGATCCAAGCCCTCGCCGGCAAACGGCACCAGAGTAACCGCACCGGATGAGAATTCGCCGCCCTCTGCCAGCGTCAGGATCACCACCACCTTAACCCTGCGTGCCGCCGCCTTCCGTGACGGATGGGAACCCACCAATGTGGATACCCACAGCTACATCTTCATTGATGACGTGGCCCGGCAACCGGCAAGGCCGCCCGGGTTCCCCACGGGCTGGTCGGGCGCCGGCTCCGACTACGGCGTCGATCCCGACGTGGTCAACTCAACACTACCCGGATACAGCTTCCGCGATGCCCTGCTGGCAATACCAAGCATGAGTATCACCAGTCCCCCAGGGGATATCTTCGGTGCCGAGCGCGGCATCTACTACCACTCCACGGGGCGCGGTCGCCCCTGGGAGCGGGAGGTATCCCTGGAGATGTTCCACCCGGATGGCAGCACCGCTTTTCAGGTGGACTGCGGCGCACGCATGCACGGCAACTCCAGCCGCAGCCACGGCTTCACTCTCAAGCACCCCTTCCGCATCCTGTTCCGCAATGAATACGGTGCCGGTAAGCTGCGCCACAAGCTCTTTCCCGATTCCGGCGTTGAACGCTTTGACCAGATCCTGCTGCGTGGTGCATCAACGGATTCCTGGCCGGTGGTCGACGGCGGAGCGCGCTGGTTAAACGAGCGTGGCACCTACATTCGCGACCAGTGGGTGCGCAACTCCATGCTGGCACTGGGACAGCCATCAAGTCACGGTACTTACGTCCACCTATACGTCAACGGGCTCTACTGGGGCCTTTACAATCCCTCGGAGCGGCCAACCTCCTCCTTTACCGCAGAGCACCTCGGCGGAGACAAGGATGAATGGGACATCTTCAAGGATTTTGCCGAGTTGCGTGAAGGCAACAGGAGCGCCTGGGATCAGATGTTTGCCCAGGCCAATGCCGGGTTAAGCAGCAACGCCGCCTACCAGAAAATCCAGGGCAACAACCCCAACGGCACGCGCAACGTGAGTTACCCGGTATTGGTCGATGTGGACAACCTCATTGACTACATGCTGGTGCATATCTACATCGGTGGCGAGGACTGGCACCAGCACAACTGGTGGGCCGGCCGCCGCAGGGGAGCGGAAAGCACCGGCTTCAAGTGGTTTGCCTGGGACCAGGAAATTTCCAACGAGTCGCTCACCCGCACCGTCTCGCTGGCCGGAGCCCGCTTCGAGGATCCTTATTACGCACGCCCGGGCCCGGCTCACATTTACGGCAAACTTCTCGATAACCAGGCATTCCGCTGGCGCTTTCAGGACCGGGTGCACGAGGTTCTCTTCAATGATGGCCCGCTAACCCCTGAGAATGCCGCAAAGCTCTGGCATGATCTCCAGAACCAAATTGACCAGGCGATCGTTGGCGAGAGTGCCCGCTGGGGTGACACCCGTGACGTGATTCCCCACAAGCGGGAGACTTCCTGGCTCAGGGAAATGAACTGGATGCAGAATATCTACTGGGAAGCCAACCATGCCCGGGTCCTGCGCGAGCGCTTCCGGCGTGTCGGCATATACCCGAACATCACGGCACCGGCCTTCAGTCGCGATGGTGGTGAAGTCCCGGCCAATTCACAATTGTTCTTCGATGCCGGGGGAACGCGCGTCTACTATACACTTGACGGTTCCGACCCGCGCGGAACGAACGGCACACCATCACCCGCGGCAAGGGTTTACAATGGTGGGGCGCAGGACGTCACCCTGCTGCCAAAAGAGGCGACCTGGACATACCTTGATGACGGCTCCGACCAGGGCAATGCCTGGAGAATGCCGGTCTTTGATGACCTTTCCTGGAAAAGTGGCCGGGGTCAGTTCGGTTATAACGAAGGTGATGAGGGCACCGTGGTCAGTTATGGTGATGTCGGCTTTGACAAACACATCACCACCTACCTTCGCACTTCCTTTCAACTCGCCAGTGCCGGTGCGGTTTCCAGCCTTCAACTCGGTGTCCTGCGTGATGACGGTGCCGCCCTCTACCTCAACGGCACGGAAATCGCCCGCAGCAACCTGCCCGCTGGTGTCCTCACCCACGAGACCCCGGCACTCTCCAACGTCAATGGTGTCAACGAGGACAAATACTATTTCTTTGAAATCGACACCTCCCTGCTTGTCGACGGCAGCAACACCCTTGCCGCGGAAATCCACCAGGTGAACGGCCAGAGCAGCGACCTGAGCTTCGACGCCACACTGAATGCCACCCTGCAAACCTCTCAGCAACCGGTAGAAATCACCTCATCCGGGATCATTAACGCGCGCGCCTACAGTGGTGGCGAGTGGTCGGGAATGAATTCCGGAAGATTTATCGTTGATGCACACCTGGCGGATCAGGACAACCTGGTCATCACTGAAATCCACTACCGCCCTGCCCCGCCGCAGTCCGGGGACATTGCCGCCGGTTTCAACTCAGCGGGCGATTTCGAGTTCATTGAACTTGCCAACATCAGCGCGGGACCTGTCGACCTGGCCGGGGCACGTTTTGAAAACGGAATTGATTTTAATTTCTCCACCCAGGCGGACTTCACCGAGGTGGCAGCCGGAGGGCATGTCCTGCTGGTTGCCAACCGCGCCGCATTTGAACATCGCTACGGAAGCGGCCTGCCGGTCATCGGCGAGTTTGGCAACGACACCTCGCTTGCCAACAACGGGGAAAGGCTGCGTCTGGTTGCCGCCGACGGTCATTCCATCCGTGACTTTGCCTATGATGACAAGGCTCCCTGGCCGGAGTCAGCCGACGGTGGCGGGTTCTCCCTCAATCTGGTGAACGCCAATGCCAATCCCGACCATTCACTGCCTGAAAACTGGCAGGCAAGCCTTGATCCCGGTGGCAGCCCGGGAACAGCTGATGGCGGAATCGGCTTCGCTGCTTGGCAACAGGCATGGTTTGACCCCTCAAGCGGGGATTTTCCGGTGCGTTCGGCAAACACCGCCGATCCCGACGGCGATGGCATCGCAAACGCCATGGAATTTTTGCTCGGCAGTTCGCCACTGGGTTTCAATTCTACCGGCCTTGAGGCTGACACCATGCCCGAGGGCGACTTGCTCCACCTGACGATCTCCTTCACACGTCGCGCCTTGCTGCCAGCCAACGCATTACAAATTGAGCAATCCTCGGTTCCCGGCAACTGGTCAGAAGCAACGACTTTTCTTCTGCAGTCTGAGAAAAAAGGGGCACTGATCAAGGAAACCCATCGCTTTGTGGCACCTCTAGAGGCCGGAAAACGGCAAATGGTTCGGCTTCGAATAGATATGTAAGAATCTGTAAACAAGCATGTTAAGAACATATAATGGCCGCTGCTTGCTTTCGAACTCGACAGACTGGGTGATTCTTTAAAGAATCCTTACATAGAAAATACCGTATTTTAGGTAAAGTCCTAAACAATGCCTCCCCATCAGCGATCATTCGCGGGCATTCATGGTCTTTACCGGAATTTCAGGCTAACCCCTGCACTTCTTTTTCATTTGGTTATCAAAACACAAAGCGCTCCACGAATTATCAACTCATCACCGACAACATGAAACACCCACTGCCTATCCTTACCCTCATTATCCTGCTGATCGGCTCAGCCTTTGGCCAGTTACCCTCAAAAAACCAGGTCCTCTGGCTTGATGCCTCTGATGCGGACACCATCACGACCGAAGCCGACGGAACGATCTCCCAATGGGCCGACAAGAGTGGTGCAAACTCCAATGCGGTTCAAATTATCGCTGAACGCCGGCCCGTTATCAGCGAGGCGGCAATCGGAGGCAAAAACGCCATCCGCCAGGATGCCACCACCGGCATGAGGATTGAGAATCTCAATCTGGTGCGCCCCTACTCCCTCTTTATTGTCGACCAGTATGCACCCGACGCGGTCAACAGAGGTCGCACCCTGCAATCAGCCTTCGGCACGGGCGGAAACTGGCTGATTGGAAAATGGAACGGCAACCACGCCCATCACCCTGGAGCATGGGCGGGAAGAAACGGAGATGTCCCAGCCCCGAACGGAGAGGCAAAAATTGCCGAGGGAACCGGCGGCTGGCAGTCCAGTGAATGGGCACTCAACGGCTTCGGCTACGGCGGCAACGGTAACCCGACATCACCCGGTGCTCTGGGCTTCGGCTCCGATGGGCAGCACCAAGAGCTCAGTCAGGCGGAGATTGGCGAGATTATTGCCTACAACCGCCTGCTGGACAGTGCTGAGCGCGAGCAGGTCACCGCCTATCTGGGAGAAAAATACTCCCTGCCCGTGGTTGCCCCCCAAGACGCGACCCGCATCTCGGTATTCAGCGGTGCTGATCCCGGCGAAGGACTCGACTTTGAAGGCAACTTCATTGCCGCCGTTGAGGCCGTCGGAGCCGGCGGATTCACTATTGGTGACGCCACCTTCACCAGCGATACCGGCATTATCGCCGCGCAGAACACCGCAGCGAACTGGGGTCCCGGTGTTGGATCAATTGCCATCGACAGTGACGATGATACCAACCTCATCCAGGTGATGAACGACATCCGCTGGTCAGCCGGCGCAGCGGGCCTTACCGCCACCATCCCCGGGCTCACCCCCGGCAAGCAATACAAGGTGCAATTGCTCTTTGCCGACAACGGCGTGAACCGCCACTTTGGAGTGTGGATCGAAGGTTCGCGTGTTGCTATTGATTTCAACGCTGCTGGTTACACCGGTAACGCAGGTGACCTCGGCGTTGCCCTGGTCCACCGTTACTTGGCAGCGGATGACACCCTGGACATCATACTGCGCTCGGACGGCCTGGCCCACGGTGACATCAACCCGATTATCCAGGGCATCACTCTGGAAGAGGAGGACAACCTGACATTTACCAGGGTGATCAATGTCGACGGTGCCTCAGCTCTGGATTTCTCCGGTAATATCATTCACGCCGTCAACGTTGGAGGAGGAGGAGGAGCCGTCATCGGCGATGCGGCATTCACCGGCGATACCGGCGTGGAAAACGTTGAGGTTTCGGCCGAAAACGTGGCCAGCCCCTGGGGCACTGCCCCCGACGTGGGTGCGACAGCTGAGGATGATGCCCTCGACGGCATCCTTCACAGCATTCGCTGGCAGGCCACCAATTCCAACACCCCGGGCAATGACGGGGTGCATGTGCGCCTTGGCGGGCTCACCGAGGGGCGGGCCTACAAGCTGCAGCTCCTTATCAGTGAGAACTGTTGCGCAGACCGCGGCTTTGACGTCACGGTCAACGGTGTGCAGATCGTTGATGAGTTCAACACCATCAACACGGGCACCAACCAGGCAATCATACATTATTTCACTGCCACCGGTAGCGACATGACAGCACACCTCAGTGCCATCGGAGTCTCAGCCCGTGACAGGAACGCGATCCTCAATGGCCTGACCCTTGAGGATGTCGGCTCACTTGACAGTGACCAGGACGGCCTGGTTGACGCCTGGGAGGAACAATACTTCAACGATCTGGCCCAGGGAGGTGACGATGATCCCGACCAGGACAACCTCACCAACCTGCAGGAGGTCACTATCGGGACAGACCCGACCGAGGCTGACACCGACGGTGATGACCTTGAGGACGGGGTCGAGACAAACACCGGCAGCTTCGTCAGCGCCTCCGACACGGGAACAAGCCCGACCAATGCCGACACCGATGGCGACGGCCTCAATGACGGGGCGGAACTTGATTCAGGCACCAATCCGTTCAACCGCGACAGTGATGGTGACGGATGGAGTGACTCCCAGGAAGTTGCTCTCGGCTCGGGCCCCAATGACGACAGTACCCCATCCGGCCTGCAACTGCTCGGTTACTGGGATTTTGATAACGTCGATAACCCGGCGGTGGCCGTGGACAAAAGCCCGTTCAGTCAAGACGGTGCCCTTATCGGAGGTGCGCTATTCTCTGCCTCCGGCGAAGGTCACTCTGCAGCAGCCGGGGACCATGCCATCAACCTCGGTAACGTCAATGGCGGGCAAACCGTCAAGGTCGATGGAGACCTCTTCAACGTCGCGGGGGCCAAGGATACTATCGCCTTCTCCTTCTGGCAGAGGAACGACAACGTTGGCTCCAACACTTCAAGCTTTGTGCTGTATTCCCCGAGTGTAAACCGTGCCATGCACGGACACGTGCCCTGGAGCAATGGCCACATCTACTTTGACGGCCCCAACTGCTGTGGAGCCAACAACCGGATCAACGGACCGGGCGGCATTGTCGCCGGCGAATGGACCCACTTCGTGTTCCAGAAGGACGGCCCGCTCAAGCAGGTCTGGGTCAATGGTGTCAAGACCCTCGAGGGAGGCGGACAGCTTCCGCTGCCAACCGACAGCACGGAGTTCTGGATCGGCAGCGAGCGGGGAGCAGCCAGCATCACCGGATTTATTGATGAGTTTGCCGTTTTTGATAGCCCCCTGACCGAGGAGCAGATCGTCAGGATCGGCAAAGGCTTGGCACCCAACCACCTGGTCGGCGCAGACAGTGACGGCGACGGTCTCAATGACAACTGGGAGAATGACTACTTCGGCAACCTGGACCAGAACAGTGAGGGTGACCCCGATAATGACGGCCTGAGTAACGCCAGGGAATTGGCACTGACCAGTGACCCCAGCAATGACGACACGGACAACGACGGGCTCAATGACGGTGATGAAATCACCGCGGGGACCAACCTGTTGGATGCCGACACCGACGGCGATGGGCTGGCCGACGGGGCGGAAACGGACACCGGCAACTTTGTCAGCGCCTCTGACACCGGAACCGATCCCCTGGTAACCGACTCTGACGGTGACGGTGCAACCGACGGCACAGAGGTCGCCTTCCAGACGGATCCCAACGACGCCGAGGATCTACCGGAGGGAATTACAGAGCTCGATACCATCAGCGTATTGCCGACAGGTTCCTACAATATGCTTGCCGGTTCCCGAAAATTCAGCGCCTACGTTGAAAACGACGGCACCCACAGCTGGCTGTTGGTCGGCCGGGGCCGTGAGGGATGGACCTGGGACCCAAATGGCCAGGGTGCAGTCGATGATGTTAATACCATTGGCACCTCAGCAGCCTTCGCTCCCGCGACATACAGTACCGCAACGATCAACGAGTTGATCGGAAATTCCGGGAGTGTCCTTACTGACGTGGAGATCCGCATCAAGCGGGCAAGTAACCCGCAAGGAACTGCCTATGAGGAAGCCCGCTGGCGCCCGACAGCTGAAGCCGATTGGCGGTGGAATTTTGATACAGGAATGACCGTCGATTATGAAGTGGTGGCAACCAATGGTGCCCCGGGCGGCCAAACCGGGATCAGGATCAACGGCAACACCCGTGACTGGGAGCTCGGCGGCAATGATGCCGACCGTATCTTCACCTGGGCCTGGGGCGGTCATAATAACCTGATGGGCTTCAGCATGGGTAATGCGGTCCCTGGTGCGGATAATGCCACCACGTTTATCTGGGATCACCCCAATAACGGCTTCAACCATGCCATTCCCTACACGGAGGTCTACATCCGGGTGAAGAACCCGACAGTTCCGGAACTGGCTGACACGGACGAGGACGGCATTTTCGACCTTGTTGAGGAAGGCCTCGCCGGTGATCTTGACGAACTCACCGCCGGTGATGACGATGGTGACGGGCTGGACAGTCCTGATGAAATCAACACTCACGGGACCAATCCGCTTGCTGCAGACAGCGACGGGGACAACCTCAATGACGGGGCTGAGATTGCCGGCGGAACCAACCCCAACAGGGCCGACAGTGACGGGGATGGAATCAATGACGATGTGGAAGTCGCCGGCGGAACCAACCCGAACAAGTCAGACAGTGATGACGACGGCTGGGATGACCTCTTGGAGCTGGCCTTTGGATCCGACCCGAATGATGTCAACAGCCTTCCCTCAACAGGAAATGACCTGAGCCTGCTCGGATATTGGGACTTTGACGACACCTCCGACCCGGCAGTGGCCGTGGATCAGAGCCCCTTCGGGCTGGATGGTGCCATTATCAACGGGGCAGCCTATTCCGCGGATGGTGAAGGTCACTCGGCAACAGCCGGGGACTATTCCATGAACTTCGGTGCCGCCGGAGGACAATCCGTCGAGATAACCACCGATGTTTACAAGGTGGCAGGAGCCCAGGACGCCATTGCCTTCTCCTTCTGGCAGAAGAACAACAACATCGGCACCAACACCAGCAGCTTCTTGCTCCACTCCCCGAGCGTGAACCAAAACCGTGCCATGCACGGACACGTGCCCTGGAGCAATGGCCACATCTACTTTGACGGCCCCGGCTGCTGCGATGCACCAACACGGATTAGCGGACCTGCTGGTATCGTCGCCGGTGAATGGACTCACTTCGTCTTCCAGAAGAACGGTCCCGACAAGCAGGTGTGGAAAGATGGTGCGCTACTCCTTGAGGGAGGCGGGCAGCTTCCCCTGCCAACTGACATCGGGCAGATGTGGATCGGCAGTGACAAGGGCATAAACAGTGTCCACGGCTATATTGACGAGTTTGCCATCTTCGACAGGGCATTGACTGAGGAGCAAATTACAGCACTTGCCTCCGGGACGCCGGCCATTGACCTGGTGGTGCCACCGGTTGACCTCAAGATCCTCGAGATTGCAGGCCGGGGGGCAGCCGACCAGCTCACCTCACTGGCAATTACCTTTGCCAGTAATGACGGGGTCGCATACGCCATTGACTTCAAGGCGGACCTTGACCAGCCATTCTGGGAAGAGCTCGACGACAATGTCATCGGTGCCAAAGGCACCACCACCTGGGAGGACACTGATGCCAGCCGGGTGGGTCAGGTGCGCGGCTTCTACCGTGTGCGCAACACCGAGCTTGAGTAATTAAAACCCATAACTGCTCCTGCAAAAGTGGCAGGTGCAACCAAACCCGTTTTCCGGCCCGCGGAAGAAGCTTGTTTAATAGCGCTTCTTCCCGGGTCGGATTCTTTTTTGCACCCTCTTTGTTGCACCGGTCTGGCGCGTATGCCCGGGCAAAGGGGGGCAGGCGTCTTTATTCCCCAAGCAGCTCCTTGACCCGGTCCGCGGTCAAGCCCTTCACCGGTAGCGGGAAACCCAGGGTATCGCCACTGGCCTTGAACCCCCCGCCGTCAACATCCACAAAGATCGGGTTGTTGTAGGCGCATGGATTCATGCTGCTCTGCTTGCTGCTGCCATACCCCTTGCTCAGGTCAAAGCCCTCACCGTATGCGACAACGATCAGGTGCGCATCGCGCTCAAGGGAAACCTTGATGACCTGCTCAAACTTGACCACTCCATCGGCAAACATCCCCTTGTGGGTCTTGCGCGTAAAGTTAAGGTCCTTACGCTGTGCGCCGTTAACCAGCACCTGCACACGATCAATATCAATCCAGTCCGTGCACTGCACCTTTACCTCGAGCTGCACCTGCCCGTTCTCCACACGCAATGAGCCTCCCGCAGGCACGTCCTTGCCCGCATTGACCTCAAGGTAAGGCCCGTTGGTCAGGATCATCTGTCCTGCCTTTGAATGGCGCACCAACTCGCGCCAGTCCGCCTTGGCCGGGTCATCCGTTGAACTCTTCACGTAGGTGCGCCATCCGCCGGCACCGTTGCCATGGACCGTGTGCGCGTCACTGACGGCAATTCCCCAGACCCGGTGCCCCTGGTTTAAGGTCTGCAGCCAGATGAACTCACGGATGTAGCGCACCCGCCCGCCGGGACCGAGTTTCCTGTTAATGCTGTAGGGAGCCCCCGCGAGGATATTGTTGCCGACATAGTTCTGGGTTTCCAGGCCATCAAGCATGCTGCCGAGGTTGGCATATCCGCCGTCAATCTTTCCGTCCCCGTTCCAGTCCACGAAGTTCTCCTCCATGCTCGGGTGGTTGAGGTGCACCCAGCGATGCGGATCGGATTCCTGAAAATGGCGCAGGGTAATGGCATTAAGGCGCGGATCCTTGGACCACTGCGGTGCACCCCCGTCCTGCTTCTTGGGATCCGGCTTGAAGGGGAAGGCATTGAAGTGCGCGCCGGAACCGGTCAACTCCAGCCCCGGGACGGTGGACATGAAGGCCTCAAGTCCAAGTGCCTTGATGGTCGGGCTCCAGTCAAACATCCGGTTGTGCTCAGTGGTCGGGACAAACTCAAGTTGCTCTGCCGCCATGTTGATCACCCTGTCTGCAGTGCCGCAGGTATTATCCCCGCTGGGTGTGGAATGATTGTGGTAGTCCGTGCTCAGCCAGCCCTTCGTGTCAACCAGCCGCTTGAGCACCCCGCCCAGTTTCACCTCGGCACCGGCCGCCACATTGACCACCTTCTCAATATGGGAATACTCCATGCCGTGGGTCACCACCACGCGGTACTTGCCGGGTGGCACCGCCACCCGGAACCGGCCATTCTCCGACTGATACTGGTCCAGGCAGCCATGTGCACGGTTATTGGGCCCAAGATTGGGCGACTTGGTGTCACCCGTGCCGTTAAACTGTGCCTTACACGGGATGGAAACCCCCGCCTCATCCTTGATATCAAAGGCAATGGCGGAAGCCGCCGGAAGGATGACCTCACTCGGTTTCCCACCAGGTTTTAGCTCAAGATCCCTGACCCCACGCCCGATATCACTGACCTTCAGCAGGTGTTTCTTCCCCACGGGCAACCTGAAGGAAAAATTTCCCTTCTCATCAGGGTAGCCCTTGAGCGGCTTACCGTTGACCTCGGTGGTTATACTGGCAGTCGCCACCGGCTTATCTCCCGGCCCGTTCAGCTTGCCGGAAACAATATCCACTTTCCCGGCACGCTCCAGGAGCACGCCAACCGCATCAAGCGGGGAAGTGCCCACCGCCACAAAGCGCTCAAAGTTCAATTCCTGCCCGGGCGCAAGCGTAAGTTCGCCCGGCTTGGAGCCCTCCTTCCACTCCCAGCGGTAGGCATACCCGCACTTGTCGGCAGGATCCACGGAATCCGCCCACTGGATATCACCGGCGCTTCCCGACGAGCTGAACTTCGTCCATGTATCGCGCAGCTTCACCTTGCGCTTGAGCTTGGTTTCATTGCGCAGGGTTGAGCTCACCAGCACTCCCTGCCAGCCGTCACGGACCCGGTAGCGGTGCCGGGTGTAGAGCCCTGCTCCCTTGGCCGCGGTAATTACTGTCTCAACAGCCGCTTCACCCTCCGGGCAATCCTCCACGACCCGCACATAGGAAACACCGCCCTTAAGCCCGAGGGGGGCGAAAATGGTCAGCTGGTCGTTTTTGCCACCACGCAAAGACAGGTCGTAAAGACAACCCTGGGTGGTGCCACCTGCTCCCCAGAAAGTACCCATGTTGGCTTTCCTGAAAGGAGCATTCTGGGCAATGACCGCCTCGATACGGTCATTGCGCAGGATAAAGTCTCCCAGGATTCCATCTGCCTCCTTGCCGCCCGGCAACTCCTCAAAGCGGGCATCATCAACCTCAAAGGATTCAGGTGCGGATATGCCCGGGCAAAGGGGCAACAAAAGCAACAACAGGCAGGTAAGTCGTAATTTCATGACCTTACCCTTCCTCCCAAATCAATGAATTGAAAACCCTAATCGATTCCCACCCCCTAGAATGGCACCTGGCGCATGACCTTAACCCCGCATCAACAACTGACATTCCCGTAAACCGAGTCATGTCGCCTGCCTCAGCAAGCTTGCCATAAAAGAATGACTTGCTGCGTGGAATCACGTATGGTTTTGGCAATATGCAGAGTAAAGGCACCGTGCATCACGATCCTTCCCGTTATTCCTCTCTGCTTTAAATCATTCACCTGCCAAACACATTGCTGCCATGAAAAGCTTCCTCCGTAGAATTCTCACGACACTCTGCACAGCCACTGCGCTTTTGCTGACTTCCTGCATCGATGTGAAGCAGGAAATCTGGTTCAATGCTGATGGCGGGGGAAAACTCATCCTCGACATGGGTATTTCAAAGCAAGCCCTCGAGATGATGAAAAACCTCTCGCAACTCGGGGGCGAAAATGCCGAGGAAGACAACCCATTGACCCAAGACCCGGAAAAAACAGCAGCCAACCTGAAGAAATCGGAATTTGTCACCGACGTGCAGTGGGAAGAGAAGGAGGACGGGAAATACAAGCGCCAGATCTATACCGTTGAGATCAGTGACATCACCAGGGTTGGAGAAGTCCTCGAGGAAAACCCGCTGAGCAACTCGCTGCAGGAACTCGCCGGGGACAACATTGCCACTTCCGAGGAGGATGAGTTCGTTATCGAGAAGACCGAGGAGGGAACCTATAAACTCAGTGCCATCAGCAAGGGGCAGGCGGAGGAAGAGCAGGATCCTATCCAGGCACTGATGATGAAGCAGATGTTTGGCGATGCAAAGCTCACCGTGCAGATACATGCCCCGGCAATCAGTCACAACGGCAAGGAGCAGGAAGATGGCAGCATCCTTTGGGCATTACCCCTGGGAGAAACCCTCGCAGGATTTTCCTTCCAGGGAGAATTTGAGGCACCAAAGCCACCGCCTGCCGCGGAAGATACAACCTCCGAGGATAGCGGCAATAGCATGTTGCCCATCCTTGTTGGCGTCATCATCCTGATCAGCCTGATCATGATTACCTCGGCCAAGGCAAAAAAAAGGAAAGGCCCCGGCCAACCATTGACCCCGGATAGTCCGGCCGAGATCCCTGTATCTGCAGAAAACCCTGAACCTGCCGAAGGTCCTGAGCCAACAGAAACCCCTGTCGATTCGCAACCACCGGTTGAAACTGAAGACCCGGAAAACAGGGAGTAGTCAGACTTTACCCGTCCTAATCAAACGCGTTTCCTCACACGCTGCCAGTCAGCGGCGGTATCCACATCGCTGAGCTCCTTCAGCAGATTCACCCGGAAACCTGCCTGCTCAGCAATCGCCAGGCTGGCAGCCAAGGTGGCACCTGAGCTCCAGGGGATGCCGTCAAACACTGCACAGGTTGCAGCTTGCTTCATGCCTATCAGGTAATAGCCGCCATCGGTTGCCGGTCCAAAAACCAGGTCACAATCCCCTGAAAGGTGCCGCCAGGATTCCTTGACCAGTGCGCTGTCAAGCTCCACGCAATCCGTCCCGATGGCGGCAACCCTCCCATACCCTGCCTGAAATCCCTGCTCGAATGCGGCGCGTAAACGGTTTCCCAGGTCTCCGCCTGCCTGGGGTTTCACAATCACTTGATCGGGCTCCCAGCCCGCGAGGGATGCCTCTTGCTTAAGCCAGCCGGTAGTCTCCTGCCGGCGTGATTGGGGGGTAAATAATAACCAGCAGGTGAGCGAATCATGCCCTGATGCATCCGATTTTGCCGACATCAAGGGAGCCACAAGCTCAAGGACAGCCCTTACCAGCATCCGATATATTCTCGTAGCTTCCTGATCGCCAACAGATTGAGCCAGTCGAGTCTTTACTTGTCCAGGTTCCGGCCACTTGGCGAAAATGAGTAACAAATCCCCCATTTATCTAAAAAATGTTAATTATTATGATAATCAGAAAATTTTTGATTGTTAGCCTTTCTCAGACTAATTTTCAGGCCCATCTAAGAGACCCCAAAAGGCTACATCGGTCACTTAGTTTGATAATTTTTTAAAAAACGGGATGGCGAACACAAAGCGGAACCGGAAAAAAGCCCAGCCGAAGGGCAATGACCCGGGACATACCGAGATCATCAGTGTCGTTTTGCTGGGCAGCGGCTTACTCTACCTGCTTGCGCTGATCTCCTTTAATCCTGATGATTTGCCGACATGGGTGCCCTTCGGGCGGCTTGCTGAACCTAATCCCACCGTGGACAACTTCATCGGGCGCCTCGGCGCCGTTGGGGCGGGTTTCTCCTACTACATCCTCGGTGCTGCCAGCTACCTGATTCCGGCATGCCTGATCTGGTTTGGCAGTGCCAAGTTGTTCTTCGGTGCGCGCACTTCGGTCAGGTCCTTGAGCGGGTTCGCCCTGGTGATGCTATCCGCATGCTGCCTGCTGGATTATCAGGACTGGTTTTTCAAGGGCTGGCCGGAAAACTACAATATCATCAGTGCCGGCGGCATCATTGGCGCCTGGATCGGCACAGGTTTTTTTGCCTCCCTGACAGGAACCGTCGGGGCGTTCATTATCATGCTCATTGTGTATTTCACGGGCACTGTCATGGTCACCGGGTTTCACCCGATGCATTTCATGAAGCTGTGCCGTGAAGGACTTAAGGTCTGGCGTGAAAAACGCGAGGCAGCCCTGATGGCGAGGGCAAGTGAATCCGAGAAACTGGTCCGGCAGAAACGTAAGCTTGAGCGGGAGCAGAAACGGATCGCAAAAAAACTTGGGGAAACCCTTGCCGTCGATAAGGCTGAAGCTCCTGCAAAGGTTCGCCGCAAGAAGGTCAATGACGAGCAGCAGGCTGCGGATCAACTGCCGCTCAAGCCGGCAGTGGCTGAAAGTAAGGATACCGATGACCTTGCCGATCCTGAACCCGGCAAGGAGGACACCGCCGCCAGGGGACAGGAGGAACCCCAGGCAGAACCGAAAATCTACGATGCCTCGGTGCGTTCCGAAGAACAAGGCGGCAAGAAGAAACCCTCCATCGCCGAGGTATTAACCGCGAACAAGGCAAAGTCCGACAGCAAAAAGGGCAACGGATTTGCCCCTCCGACAGCCGTTGAATTTCCCGGCTACCGGCTGCCGGACATCGATTTGCTGACCCACGAGGATCAGAGCCATCGCAAGCCTGCTGACAAGAACCTGCTGATCCAGACCCAGAACACCATTATTGAGACGCTGGAGAATTTCAACGTCAAGGTCACCGCTGGCGACATCACCCGCGGGCCGACCATCACCCGTTACGAGATTTACCCGAGCAAGGGACTTCGGGTCAGCAGGATCACCCAGCTTGAAGCCGATATTGCCCGTGCCACAAGGGCCGAGCGCATTAATATCCTGGCCCCGATTCCCGGCAAGGACACCGTCGGCATTGAGATTGCCAACAACGAGAAAGTCACCGTGGTCTTGCGGGAGCTCTTTGAGGATCCCATATTCACCGACCCCAAGCACAAGATCCCGCTGGCTCTCGGCAAGGATGTCTACGGTAACACGGTCATCGGCGATCTGGCGAAAATGCCACACATGCTGGTGGCGGGAACCACCGGGGCCGGAAAGTCGGTCTGTATCAACGCCATCATCTCCAGCATGCTCTACCGCTTCACCCCGGACGAACTGCGATTCATCATGATTGACCCGAAGGTGGTCGAGATGCAGGTCTACAACGACCTGCCGCACCTGATCGTCCCGGTGGTCACCGAGCCGAAGAAAGTATTGCTGGCCCTGCGCTGGGTGGTCAATGAGATGGAGCGGCGCTACCAGCTCTTTGCCAAGCTCGGCCTGCGCAACTTTGACTCCTTTAACGAGCGCGCCCATGAGGAGGGCGATGGCGAGTTCTTTGATCCCGGGGGACAGGCTGAACTTGATTTCAATGCTGTTGCCGGCAAGGAGGGGAAGACCGGTGAGGAAGGTGAAGATGAGGATTGGGAATATGAATACGCCTATGAGGAGGTTGAGGTGGAATATGAGGAGGATGGCAGTGAGGAAACCGGGGATCCTGTTGCAACCGCACACAGTGAAGACATCCTGACAACGCATCCGGTGCGTTCCAATTCCAAGGCCGCCTCCGCGGCGGGACCTACGCAACAGCAACGCGGCAGGGACATCGTGGATTCCATCGAGGACAACCAGGAAGAGGAGAAGATTCCCGACCGCCTCCCCTACATCGTGGTCATCATTGATGAGCTGGCCGACCTGATGCAGACCGCCCCGGTGGATGTGGAGCAGGCCATCGCCCGCATCGCCCAGAAGGCGCGTGCCGCCGGCATCCACCTGATCATCGGCACCCAGACACCGCGTGCCGACGTGGTAACCGGAATTATCAAGGCCAACATCCCGTCACGCATCGCTTTCCAGGTTTCCTCGGCACTCGACAGCCGGGTCATCCTCGACCAGAAGGGTGCGGAAAAACTCGTCGGCAAGGGCGACATGCTCTACCTGCCTCCCGGAAGTGCACAGCTCATTCGAGCCCAGGGGGCCCTGATCACTGATGACGAGTGCAAGGCAATTGTCGAGTTTTGCTCGAGCCAAGCTGAGCCGATCTTTGAACAGGAAATCAAGGACACCCTCAACGACAGTGAGGAAAGCGACGAGGTTTCCGATGAAGACGAGGAAATTATCGAGAAATGCCTGGAGGTCATCCAGCAGGAGCAGCGTGCCTCAACCTCCCTCTTACAGCGGCGGCTGCGCCTGGGTTACACCCGTGCGGCACGTATGATGGACATCCTCGAGATGCGCGGCATTATCGGTCCCGGGGACGGGGCCAAGGCGCGTGAAATCCTTGTTGATTTGAACGATTGAAGCCATTGCTGACCGGCGCAGCCTCGTGACCAGCCAGGGAATTCGGCCTCTCTCCCGGATATTTCACCGGCAATCCGCATGGTGGGGCTTGAAAACACCTGAAACCAAGGATAATCATCCTCGGCACATCCCCCAGCCCACAACCCGCCGCAACATCCATCTTTTCCATGTCCCAGACAACATCCCGGGTATCCGACCTTAACATTGCCGCCAACATCCCCCTCCCTGCCCCCGCGTTGCTCTGCCACGAAATTGCCCGCTCCGGGACACAGGCTGAATTTGTCGCGCAGTCCCGTGAAGCGCTGCGCGAAATTATCTTTGGTGAGGACTCACGCCTGCTGCTGATAGCGGGTCCCTGCTCCATCCACGATGTTGAGGCGGGAAAGCAATATGCCGAGCGCCTGGCGGGGTTAGCTGAAAAAGTTGCCGACAAGATCCTGCTTGTGATGCGGGTTTATTTTGAAAAACCGCGCACCACGGTCGGCTGGAAGGGGTTGATCATGGATCCCGAGCTTGACGGCAGTGACAACATTGCCGGCGGGTTGCGCATCGCGCGCTCCTTCCTGCGTGATGTGATTGACCTGGGCATTCCCACCGCCACCGAGTTGCTTGACCCGATCACCCCGCAATACATTGCCGACTTGATCAGCTGGTCGGCGATCGGAGCCCGCACCACCGAGTCGCAAACCCACCGCCAGATGGCATCGGGTCTGTCCATGCCGCTGGGCTTCAAGAACACCACAAATGGCTCAATCACCGCGGCAGTCAACGCCATCAAGGCCGCCACCAGCCCGCAGACCTTCCTTGGCATCAGTGCCGAGGGCATTGCATCGGCGGTGACCACCAATGGCAATCCCCACTGCCACATTATCCTGCGCGGCGGGGAGAACGGGCCGAACTACACCGCCGGCCATGTGGCCGACACCACCACCCAGCTTGAGGCACAGGGACTGCAACCGGCCATCATGATTGATGCCAGTCACGATAACTCCGGCAAGGACCACGCCAACCAGCCGGCGGTATTGGCCGACATTGTTGCCCAGCGCGTTGCCGGCAATGCGAACATCATTGGTGCGATGGTCGAATCGAACCTTGTGGCCGGCAGCCAGAAATTCCCGCAACCGGTCGCAGACCTCACCTTCGGCCAGTCCATCACGGACAAATGCATCGACTGGGAAACCACCGAGAGGATCGTCAGCGAGGCCGCCGCCGCCCTTTAGGCGCGACAAACCTCCACTCCGGTGCGGCTACATTCCTGATACGGCATTGATTCGCCGTATGCCTGACCCCGTTACCCCTGATCGGGCAGTGCTACTTCGTCCACTTAATCGTGCATCTCCACTTCTTGCCCTCCTTGACGAATTTGCCAACACGCCGGGCGGCACCCTTGGGAACATTTTTGACGGCATCAGACAGGGCTCCCGCCCTTGTGTAACCATACCCTGTTGCGTAACCGGATTGCTTTTGCGCAGCGGATTGCTCTCCCCCGTTTTCTGAAAGAGAACGTGTTCCGCCCTCGAGAGGACGCGCATTGGCAAACGTGCTCACCATGAACAGCACGGGGATGAGAAGTATGACAGTATGGAAAGATTTCGTGTAAGGAGAATTATTTTTGATCATCATTGTTCACCGTGTTGCAAGGCAGCTGAAAGCCGCTGGTTATCTGAAAAAGCCTAGCAACCCTTCCCGTCATTGGCAATCCTCATGGCTGATGCGTGCTTATAACACGTATACCGGGTAGTGGCTCAAATCCCAATGAAGCCATCCAGGGACTAAGCCCACAGCGGAAAAAGAACCAGGCTGACAACAAGGTATTGTATAATCACGCTGAACACCATGGGGGTTACATAAAACCGGATGAAATTCCCCATCGGGGTATCCAGGATGACAGTCAGAGGCTTGGAAACCGCCCACGTTAACCCGAACATCACAAAGAATCCGAAGAAGCCGGCAATTGCACCCGGGACGGCAAGCTTCATTTTCAGCAACGTGGCTTGCTTCCCGGTGTAACCCTCAAGCTTCCTGCCCAGTGCAATTTTTTTCTCCGCTTCCGCCAGCCAGTGGGCATCACCCTTACCCTCCGTATCGGCGCTCTCTGTTTCCAACTCCACGGCAAGCTCAACGGGATTGCGCAATGCATCCTGTAGGGAATCCTCAATGAGGACCTCGGTCAGGAACCAATTGGTGAAGATTGATATCAGGGCCGTGATGATTGCAGCTGTGATTTTCATTTTCCTCTCACCAGAATGATATCACCCCATCCACAAACCTGCACCCCGGCAGGACTATAATTATCAAAAAAAACGGCAATGGGACGTTATTTACGGGCATTTATGCGTTCGCCTAATCCTGATCACGACGTTAAGCTTAAAATTATGCAATTTCTTCGTCCATTGCTCCTGCTGCTTGCCGGCGCGTGCATTCTGGAGGGCCAAGACGACCAGGAGCCAAAGGATCCCTTCGGCCTTGATGATCTGCCAGAGATTGCCGAAGTGGACCGAAGCACGGCGGATATTGCCGCCACCACCCGGGGCTCGCTGGTTGTCGTCACGCAAAAGGGACGGGACGGGCAGACTGCCGGCACGGGAAGCGGGTTTGTGCTCTCAAAGGACGGATTGATCGCCACCTGCGCGCACGTCATCGGCGAATCCAGACCGGTGAGCATACGCTTTGAGGATGGAACCGAGCATGAAGTCATCGCAATCCATGCCTGGGACCGCACCCTCGACCTTGCCATCCTGAAAGTCGACGCAGAGGGACTCACCCCGCTGCCCCTCGCCAAGCCGGCAAGCATCAAGCAGGGCGCTGACGTCATCGCGATGGGTAACCCCCAGGGACTCGAGTTCAGTGTCGTCCGCGGCGTTGTCTCCGGCCTGCGCGACATTGAGAACCAGTCCCTCATCCAGATCGCAATCCCGATAGAGCCCGGCAACAGCGGTGGTCCACTGCTGGATACAGATGGCAGGGTCCATGGCCTACTCAATATGAAGTCCGCCATTACTGATAATCTCGGTTTCGCAATCCCCGTCTCCAGCCTGCTCCGGATGCTCGAAAAGCCCAATGCCGTGCCAATGGATAAATGGCTGACCATCGGGCAACTTAATTCCGCGCGCTGGAAGACGCTCATGGGCGCACGCTGGCGGCAACGCGCGGGAAGAATCACCGTCGTCAGGCCAGGTAAGGGCTTCGGAGGGCGCTCACTCTGCATCAATCAGCGACAACTCCCGCCAATGCCCTATGAAGTGGCCGTCGAGGTCAAGCTCGACGATGAATCCGGCGCGGCCGGACTGATCTTTGAGTCAAACGGAGGGGACAAGCATTACGGGTTCTACCCCAGTGCCGGGAACATGCGCCTGACACGTTTCGAGGGCCCTGACGTGCTGTCATGGACGATCCTCGAGCAGGTCTCGACCAAGGCCTATCGCCCGGGGGAATGGAACCGCATCCGCGTGCGCGTTGAGGAAAAAAAGATCACCGGGTTTGTCAACGGAGAGAAAGTCCTCGAGTCCGGGGACGGGGTATTGCGCGGCGGTAAGTCAGGGCTGGCCAAGTTCCGCTCCACGGAGGCCGAGTTCAAGCGCTTTGAGACCGGCAAGAACATGGCTCCCGATGCCGCGCCCCGGGAGACGATTGCAAAGCTCAAGACCCACATTGAAAAGCTTGCCGGAAACCCTGGGGACGCTGGCGCCGTTGCCGGACTGGCCGATAACGCGGAGCTGAGCCGGTTGCTGCTGCAAAGAAAAATCAAGGCACTCACCACCAACCTGAAGGAACTGGAGGCGGCAGCCGACCGCGTCCACCGCCGCAGTATCCACCAGGCGCTCATCGGCGAACTGGACAAGGGGGAGGAGAGTAACCTGATTACCTGTGCACTCCTGCTGGCAAGGCACGACAACCCGGACCTCGATATGTCCGCTTACCACGAGGAAATTGAGCGCATGGCCAGCGAGCTTGCCGATAAGGTTGCCCGTGACGCCCCGGCCAAGGACAAGGTGGCAGCCATTGCCGGGTATCTCTTTGAGGACAATGGCTACCACGGCAGCCGGGCGGATTACTACAACCGCTCCAACAGTTACCTCAATGAGGTCATCGATGACCGTGAAGGCATTCCCATCACCCTGTCCATTCTCTTCATCGAACTTGCAGGGCACCTGGATACCGAACTGAAGGGGCTGGGGCTCCCCGGGCACTTTGTCGTCTGTTATGAGGAGGAGGGTAAAAGGACTGTTATCGACGCCTTCGAGCGCGGCAAACCCCTGACCACCGAGGAAGCCAACGGCATCATCCACTCCTTCGGTGGTGGTGGCGTGGTCTCCGACTACCCGCCTTCAGGAAAACGCGCCATTATCCAGCGCATGATCTACAACCTGAAGGGCATCAGCATTGAGGAAAAGGACTACAATGCCGCCCTGCGCTATGTCGACCTCCTGCTTGCCCTCGATCCTGATGATGCCCAGGAACATCTCAGCCGCGCTCTGCTGTACCTGCAGAACGGGCAGGGAGAAAAGGCTAAGGGTGACCTTGAATGGCTGTTTGAAAAACAACCCGAGGGTATCCACCTCGAGCGTCTGCGCGAGCTTTACAACCGCCTCTAGTAAGTGGCTTTACCCGAGGTTTAGGGATTGCGAACAGGTCAGGACATCACCAAAAGTCAGGTGCTCAAGGAGCCCGAAACAGTCATGGCGGGTCAACCTGGCCCGGCTCGCTGCCGGGCTGCGCAATCCGCACAGGAAGCGCGCAACCTGCCGGGGGGAATTCAATGCGGCATGATGCTCAGCGACAAGGTCATGAATCGCCTGCATTTCATCCGGGGTAATCTCTCCCGGAACGGCACAGGGCAAATCACCCATAACCCTCGTGCCGCAGCACACGTCACATTGACCGCAATCCCCGCCCGGTGATTCGCCAAAATAATCGAGAATCAGCCCCGCCCGGCAATCCATCCCTCCGGCAAATTCGACCACCCGGTTGAGCCTGCCGATATCCTGTTGCTCACGCCGTGCAAAGAAATCCTGGAATTCCAAGGCCAATTGACCAATATCAAAGGCCGCATCCAGTAAGCGATACTCCTGCCGCAACCCCGAGGGCCGGGCCAGAACGTCACCCGCCTGCTCAAGGTCACAGATGGCCCTGCGCACCGATCCGGCTTCTTCGCCAATCTGTCCGGCAATCTCCGAGATTGTAAGGGTTAACCACCTGCGTCCGCGTTTTCCGGCTGCAAATATTTCCCTCAACAACGACCTCCTTTGCCCGTCATATCCTGCAAGCATGGCATTCTCATCACGCAGTAACTCAACCCGGTAGACATTATAAAACGGGGCGACGGCCATGATTATCCCCTTCATTTCAAGATAGGTCATGATGGTCGCGACAACCATGGGCCTGATGTCATAGATCGAGGAAAGCTCGTAGCGGGAAACATTGAACTCCCGCCCCTGGCGCAATAAACAATCCAGCAGGCTTCGCACGGCATTTTCTGTCGGGGTGTCCCCGTAAATAAAATTCTCCAGGACAATCCGGTCATCCAGGCAGGCAAAGAGTTCACAGGAGGACTGAATGCCATCCCTGCCCGCACGACCCATCTCCTGGACATAATTCTCCAGGCTCTTGGGCAGGTTATAGTGAAAGACCCTGCGGATATCCGCCTTATCGATGCCCATGCCGAAGGCAATGGTTGCCACCACGACATCAATTTCTCCCCGCATGAACTGGTCCTGGACCTGCGCACGGTAGTCGTCCCTCAAACCTGCATGATAGGCCTTTGCATTGATACCGTTTGCCGTCAGCAATGTGGCCACCCTCTCGGCAGTAAACTGAAGGGTGACGTATACCACCGTCACTCCCGCCCCCGACCTGACCCGGTCAAGCAACAGGCCATCACGCTCTGATTGCACACAGGGAATCACCCTTATGGCAAGGTTGTCCCGCCGGAAGCTAAGCTGCACATGATCGCGCTGATTGATCCCGAAGCTGCTGCAAATATCGGCACTGACCTTCGGCGTGGCAGTCGCGGTCAATGCCAACACCCGGCCAACCTTTAACTCCCTGGAAAAATCCGCCAGCTTGAGGTAATCCGGCCGGAAATTATGTCCCCACTCGGAGATGCAATGGGCCTCGTCGACCGCCAGCATGGAAATCTTTAATGTCTTTATCCTGTCCCGGAAATTGACATTGGCCAAGCGCTCCGGTGCCACATAGAGCAACTTGATGTCACCTGACTGGAGCCCAAGCCAGACACCATCAGCATCCTGTGCTGAAATGCTTGAATCAAGGCGGGCTGCCGCGATCCCCCTGCCCTGCAGGAAGTCCACTTGATCCTTCATCAGGGCAATCAGGGGTGAAATAACAAGAGTCACCCCATCAAGCAGTAATGCAGGCAATTGGTAACAGAGGGATTTCCCTCCCCCGGTAGGGAAAACCGCCAAGGCACTGCGTCCCTCAAGCAGCACATCTATCACCTGCTCCTGCCCGGGGCGGAAAGCCTTTAGGCCAAAACGGGATAATTCCTCATGAACAGGCGGTGCCACTGCTGAAAAAAGTTACCCCTCCCCGCGCCGTGAACGCCGCACTGTCACTGTGTCCCCAAGAGCCGGCTTGCGGTTGGCGCCCACATAGATCGTGACCCGGGTGGGCTCAGCACTTCCCGCTCCACCATCGGCACATTCCAGGGTCACTTCATGGAAATCGCCGCGAAAATTAGTAGCGATCACCTTGCCGACAATATGCCCGCCGCCTGTGACCTCATGGGTAATCTCAAGGTCAGCAGGCCTTACCAGGATGTCCGGCGCACCCTGTGGTGCGTCCTTACCCTCAAGCAACTGGCAGGGAATCCGGTTGACCTTGCCGAATAGGCTTGCCGTGTATTCACTCGTGGAATGAAAATACACGCGCTCCGGGCTCCCGACCTGCTGCAGTTTTCCCTCCTTTAAAACCGCCAAGGTATCGGCAACGGCAAGCGCATCACGCGTGTCGTGGGTAACGATTAATGCCGAGGTCTTGCTGCTCTTCACAATACGCCGTAACTCATCGCGCAGGGTATCCTTGCGCATCGGGTCGAGGTTGCTGAAGGGTTCATCAAGCAGGATGAATGATGGTCGTGGAGCCAGTGCCCGCGCCAGGGCAACACGTTGTTGCTGTCCGCCCGAGAGCTCGTGCGGGAAACGCTTCTCCAGCCCGTCAAGGCCAGCGAGAGTGACAATCTCAGCCACCCGCTCCTCGCGTTCATCCCGGTGGGTAATACGATGCAAGCCATAGAGAAGGTTCTTGCGCACACTGAGATGGGGAAAAAGGGCATAATCCTGAAAAACAAACCCAATGTGACGTTGTTCCGGCGGCACCGAGTATCCCTCGGAACAGACAAGTTCCCCACCAATGGCAACGGTACCCGTGTCGGGTTGCTCAAGCCCGGCAATAATGCGCAACAGTGTCGTCTTGCCGCTGCCGCTCTCGCCGACAAGCGCCATGATATCAGCATCCCCAAGGACAACCGAAACCCCGTCCAGTGCCGGACGGGCAGATCGTGGAAAAGATTTGGATATTCCCTCTATTACAAGTGAGTCGGACATATGATCATCTATATGATCGCTTACGACTGCCGTGACCGGCGAATCAAGCGGTGTAAGATAATCACTCCCACGCAACCTGAAAGTACCAATATCAGGGCCGGCAGTGACCCCTCAGCCAGTCGTTCCTCCTTATGCATCAGGCCAAAAGTCCGGGTAGCCAGCGTCTCCACGTTCGGCGGGCTCAAGACCAGTGTCAGGGGTAATTCCTTGAGAATATCCACAAACAGCACAATCAAGGCACCCAGCAATGGCAGGCTTAGCAATGGCAGGTGAATGCGGAAAAAACTACCCCAGGAGGAACGTCCCAGGATCCGCGATGCCTCGTCCATGCTGCGACGAATATTGGTCATTCCCGCCTCGAGCGGAGCCAGGGCCGGGGTCATGAAACGCACCGCGTAGGCCATGACAAGGCCGATCGGTGTGGCTGTAAACAGGATCGTGGTCAGGGAATCAGCTGCAACCGCCCCGGAAATAAAGGCGGCGGCACTCAGCATGGCAATTACCACCACTGCCCCGGGAAGGGCATAACCCAGCATGCACATCTTGGAGAGCAGGCGCATGGTCACCCCTGGAAAAATCCGGGCCGCATAAGCGAGAAACAATGCCGCGACAAGGATGACCAAGCCGGCCAGCAGAGCCATCGAAAGGCTTCCTAAAACCGGCCGCATCAGCTCGCCAACCTCTACCTTTTCAACACCATGCAGGGCCAGTTCCAGCAGTTTCCAAACGGGCAGCAGAAAGGCGAAGAAAAAGAGGATAAAACAGAATCCAGAAGCCATCGAGGTCCCCAAGACCGTCTTGGGCTTCTCGGCAAGGTTGCGCCGCAGGCCATGATGGGCATGGAAGCGCGAACGGCCCCGCATCAGCATCTCCGCAATAATGATTGCAAACACCACCAGCATTGCCACGCCCGCAAGGCGGATTGCCGAATCGGTGTCCTCCCAGTCATACCACTGGTTGAATATCCCGATTGTCAGCGTCTCGATACCGTAGTGAAGCATTGCCCCGTATTCGTTCATCACCTCAAGCAGGACGAGTAAAAGGCCGCCGATGATCGCGGGACGGGCCAGGGGCAATCCCACGGAGAACAGGCTGCG
>Ga0315316_10000177_pt1 | contig 37435 bp, 21 predicted proteins | sample M160m3416metaG_FD_203702 | JGI IMG/M metagenome (GOLD analysis project Ga0315316, IMG submission 203702) | Ammonia-oxidizing marine archaeal communities from Monterey Bay, California, United States - M1 60m 3416 | ecosystem: Environmental > Aquatic > Marine > Intertidal zone | place: USA... | reverse complement strand
AATCGCGACTTGATTGGAATGGTTCTCACACAGTGCAACGGGATCAAGCCACCACGAATTGAATTTCGAAAACTCGTTGAATCAGCCTGTATTCACCCCGACCGCATCGTGGACGAGATTCAGAGCAAGTGACCCGCAGCTATGCCAAACGCTGTCTCACTTTAGGGGCAGGAATGGAAAAAGTTTCCGGATATCAGCATCTGAGGGCTGTCGTCCATACTCACAGATTTCAAAGGCTTCCGCATACTTCACCTGATTCGCATGTTCTTCTCCGTACCAGCGAACCAAGCCATTACGAAAACGCTTTGCCTCACCTGACTGGCGTTTGATCCACTTTTCCCGCAACCACCGAGCGCGCAGTTCAGGCTGAGAGGCAGGAGGCGCTGCATCCATTCGCTCCTGGCTTCCCAGAGCGCCGCCTTCGAAAGTCTGCGAAACCAATGCGGTTAACGCATCGACTTTGCGATCAAATACTGGATCGACATCAACCACGACATCTGCTTCAACAGGATACGGTTTCTGAAAGCGATCACTGGAGTACAGGAAGACAGGGTTCTTTTTCAGCGGTGTCACCAACGGCATAAAAAACGGAACAGCTACCATGTAAGCGGCGTCTTGAACCAGCACACCGACATAACGATGATCTGGATGATAATCCCAGGGGCGATGCGAGATCACGACATCGGCATTCCATTCACGAATCAGCCGGGTAATTTTGCGTCGGTTCTCAAGCGTCGGCATCAGCTCCCCATCGTGTATATCCAAAACTTCCGAGGTCACGCCCAAGGTCTTCGCCACTTCCGCTGACTCGGCCGACCTACGCCGAGCCAATGCCCCACCAGCCATCGCCCAATGCCCAATATCTCCATTGGTCACCGAAACCAGCTTGACGTGGTGCCCGCTTCCTGCCCACAACGCCGCTGCTCCACCAGCCTTGTATTCAGCATCATCGGGATGGGCACCAAAAACGATGATTCGTAATTTGGCATCTTTCCCGGAATCCTCGGCAACGGTAACTACCGAAAAACAAAAAGTCGAAACCAGTAATAAAAGAACTCTCATTCAAAAGCTCCAACGTTGAGGACATAGGATTCGTTGACGCACTGCAGGCACGAGAGCCAGCAACAAAGCCGGTGAATTATACTCACATCGCACCGTCAAATATTCCCTGAAGTGAGCGAATCGGAGACATGGGCACCTTTTCTCGTACCCCAACAAACCACGCAGATCTCAGACCCAGCAAAAGGATCGCACCCTGCCCTCCTTTGGCTCTCGTCCTCTCTTTGGGCCTTCGCAACTCAGCCCACATGGACATCGAGGAATTCTCGCGAATTCAACACGGATCACCAATTCAATCACTAAAGCACACAATCTAGCGCCCCATCACAACCACGCTTTGGCCAAACACGCCTACCCGTTCACCCGTTCTGTCCACCACGTCCGTCTCGTCAGCAATGAGGAAGGAATCAATCATGGATCGTCTGCCCCCGTTGTAAGTAAAAAAAAGAAGCGGCAAAGCACTGAAATTCCCAAGTGCCATCCTTCAGAAAAATATTCTTCAGCCGTGCCCCATCTGAAACATCAGGTAATCATGTGAAAAAGTTCTTACTGGCAATTGCAGCATTATTGGCATTACTGTTCATCTGTGGACTCGCAGGTTCATCTTGGCTTGCGAACTCGAGCGGTCGAAAACTGAAAAATTTACGAAGCGCAATCTCCGATGCTGGAGACCCAATCTACTACGTGGAATACGGATCAGATCCTGTACCGGAGCAGGACAATGCCTTCGTGCTGCTGTCCGAGTCAGCGACTGGAATCGATGCATACTCTGAATTGGTCAGAAGCTTCAAAGCCGAAAACCCATCAGCGAACTCCAGCGCTCAACAACCCGCATCGTCTCTCCTCCTGCAAAAGCAGGAAACTTTTTTTACTGAAAACAGCGAACTATTCGACTTGTTGAAAAAGGCATCCCAATGCCAAAGCTACCAAGCTGACATTGACCGCAGCCAAGGATTTGGCGCGAGCACTGCACACGCAGAAACATCAAGACGAGCGATCGAGATGCTGGCAGACAAGGCGAGCATACTCGCATCCAACGGAGCAGGGGATGCTGCGGTCGAGGCCTGCCTGACAGGCTACCGAATCCTGCACCTTACTGAGCAAGAAAGGTTTCTGATGGGTTTTCTCATTGAATGCGTTGGCCTGGAAAAACTTGGCAACGTGGTTCAACAGACGCTATCAACGTGCGAAGTCTCTGAGCCAATGTTTGAGGCAATCGACAAACAGCTGCAACAGTTCAACATGAACACTAACCTCACCAACGCAATTAAGGTAGAGCGTGCCAGTGGAATACAGTCATTCCAGGATATCCAGCAAGCTGCCAAAAACTCAGACGAAAACCAAATTCCGATCCCAGCGTTCTTTGTTGGGACGAACATCGGCCAAGCCTATTTTAACGATGACGAGTCTGCCTACATTGAATACATGAACGAATGCATCTCGATGGTCAACCAGACAAAGACGATACGAGACCAGCGCATGGATGTACTAATGGCGGAGTTGTCATCGGCTACTTTCCTCAAACCCATCAGCAAGATCATAACTCCCGACATGAGTAGCATTTTCGATGCGAAAGACGATGCAACCGCGAGACTACGAGCTTTGAGAATTTTATTAGCGGTGCAACAGCAACCTGACGTGCGAGTCCAAACGCTGCCAGCAGAGATCCGAGAGGATCCTTACACATCCAAGGATATGATTTCCAGCAGAACATCCGACGGCTGGTTGATCTACAGCGTCGGACGCAACCTCACAGACGACGCAGGTGACCTGACCCCGGTTGCCCCATCACAGCGGCCGCTCGATATTGGATATGGACCGACCACAGCACAACCCATCACCACTGATTGAGAATGGACATCTGTCTTGGATATCTACCCAACGTCGCCGTTGCAGGAATCCGACTTACGAGAAGCTAAATCCTGATGGCCAAAAAACCGCACGCACGCACGGGTCAATCGGCAGGCTCACCCACAAACAGCTCGCCCCCTGCTCCAGCGGCACCTCCTACTGGAAAGCCCGAGCGAATCGTTTCCCTCGATGTTGTGCGTGGCTTTGCAACGTTGGGCATCCTGATCATGAACGTACAATTTTTCTCGATGATCGGCAGTGCCTACCTCAACCCAACAGCCTATGGAGACCTGAGCAACAGCAATCATTGGGTGTGGTACCTCAGCCACCTGTTTGCGGACATGAAATTCATGTCCATCTTTTCGATGCTATTCGGAGCTGGAATCGTACTGATGTCAAATAGGCGATCAACGCTCGCTTTGCCTGTGACACGCTTTCATTTCCGCCGAATGGGCTGGCTGTTGATACTCGGATTATTGCATGCACATTTACTTTGGGCAGGAGACATTCTTGTCTCCTATGCTTTGTGCGGTTCTGCCGTTTTCTGGTTTCGCAACTGCTCCCCCCGAGTGTTGTGGGCGATTGGTGTTTCGTGCTTCGCTATCGCCTCCCTGATTTCAATCATGACAGGTCTTTCAATGCCCCTTTGGCCGCCGGAAGACATCCTGCAACTGCGACAGGAAACCTGGCAACCGCAGGCTGACACTATCAAGCAAGAAATTGCAACCTATCTGCAACCCTACTTACAACAATTACCAACTCGCTCTGAACAAGCATTCTTCATGGAAACCTTTCTGTTTGTGTTTTCCACCGTGTGGAATGGCTCTATACAAACAACGCATTCTCACGGGCGAACGCTCGGGTGCCGTTTATGCGGTATTGATTGCGATCGCAGTTTGTATTGGAATCCCTGCGACGATGTATGGGATCCACCAAAACTTTGAAGCCGACTGGAAAATGAGCTACTCTTTTTTCCTCGGAGACCAATTCAATTACTGGTCGAGTCCTCTCATCAGTCTCGGATACGTGGGTGGCATCATGCTGGTTTTGAAATCACCGATGCTTGCAAAAACGGCATGGCCACTTGCCCGTGTCGGGCAGATGGCACTTTCAAACTATCTCTTGCAAACATTGCTTTGCACCTTTCTTTTTTACGGCCACGGATTCGCTCAATTTGGAAACTTCTCACGAGTCGAACAAGTGATCACGGTGCTGGCAGTATCGTTAGTCCAGATCGCGTTCTCATGCATCTGGTTAAACTACTTTCGATTCGGTCCGCTGGAATGGCTGTGGCGAAGCCTTACTTATTGGCACCGCCAACCTCTCCGCCTCCAAGCTTGACGCGAACAAATCCGTCTGTTGACCAAGAGAGAACAAAATTTCTTTTTTGAAAACGGGCGACATCTCCACGGTTGTCACGGTTCATGTAGACTGTTGACAGGCAGGTTCGCGCTCCGCTCACCATGAATCAATTCGTCAACGAGATCAGTTTCCATGCATCATTCAGAATCCGTACTACGAGCGAACTGGATCAAATCAAAACTATCCTGGACAGCCCTATTGATGTTGTTGGCGACTCAAGTTTGCGAGGCCTCAACAACCATATTCGACATGAATGAAATTCAGGATACAGGCACGCTTGAAACGGAAGTACTTCAGGGCTGGCACTCCGTTCCCGGACCGGTCGCAACGCGACAAAAGCTCGTCACGATCAATGTGGGTGATCTGTGGAAGGGTCAAGAATACCGCGTACCCGTGCGAATGGTCGTTCCAGAGAATCAGAAGGCGAAAGGTTTTCACCTCACGGGTGGCAGCACACCATCGCGTTTAAACCTGGACACCAAGCCAAGTCGATTTGAACGTGAATTACTTAACTCTGGAGTTGGCCTTGTTTTCACGGTCGTGCAGGAACCGGGAAGTTATGGCCAGCGTGCTATGGCAGCAGCAGCCAGCAAACGTTTTGCAGAAACGCTTGACCCCCACTACAAAATTCAGTACTGGGCATGGCCAGCAACATTGATGCGGGCAATCACGACCGCCTATGCTGAAACGGATCATTTTGAAAAAGGGAAAGTGGCTGTCAGTGGATCGTCCAAGAATGGTGCCTCACCATCGATGGCGATCCTGCACGACGACCGCATGACCGCCGTTCACGCAACCGTATCACCCATCTGGGATTCACCGCTTAGGCTCTGTGATCGCAAGGCTTGGGATGAGCTTGAATCGCAACCGGGCCGACGTGGCATCTTTTCTGGTGGCAATTTCGGGCCCGAGTTCAATCGGGCTGCGTTGGCAGCGGGGCATACATGGCCTGACCTGCAAAAATTCACATCTGACATTGCTGATGACGTGTTCATCTCGCGCAATCTGGATCAATTGCGACAGCGCAATGTCGAGATGTTGTTTCATCCAGGAACCCATGACAGCGTGGCCTACGACCTTGCCTGGGGCGGGGCTAATCACCCGGACATCCCTGTTTACCTTGGAGCCAACACGGGTCACGGAAAACGGGGACATCCCCAGCGTGAGCATGACCAACAGAACAAGGCAGCCTTTCTCTTGAAACATTTCTTCCCTGAACAGATGAGTGGCACGTTGTTGTCTCCACCTGAGGTCAAACACAGTATTGAAGATGGGGCCCTCAGGGTCATGATCAAGTTCCCTGGGAAATCGCCAGCTGAGAGCGGCCGCATCTGGTGGATGTTTGACCGTGCTCCTGATGGCAGCCCCGCTTACCTCAGTGAACTGATTCCCAACGAGAATGTGTCCGAGATGCAGTACGATCCAACACTTAACGCATGGACAGCAAAGATCCCAATAAAACCGGGTGTTTCACGTGTCGATTTTTTCAGCAACCATCGAAAAACTATCCGACACAAAAATGAATCTTACGCCACCTACCTGTCGAGCCCCTACACCCGCGTACAACTCGACAACTGACTTCCAAGACAAGGCCAACGGCGACGGGGAACACCATCTCGGTTGCCCTGCTTGCAGGAACACCGCACTTTCCAGCAACTTGAACAACAAACCATCCTGAGACTCATCATGCGACAAATCCTTGCCCTGTTGTTGCTGGCTACCACAGCAACCGTCAATGCAACGCAACCCAATGTTGTCCTGATCATGGCAGACGACATGGGCTACGAGGCTTTGTCAGTGAACGGCAGCGAATCGTGCAAAACACCCAATCTGGACAAACTGGCTGCCGGTGGAATCCGATTCACGAACTGCTTTGCCAATCCTCTTTGCACGCCATCGCGAGCCAAGATCATGACGGGCCAATACAACGTACGGAATTATGTAAAGTTCGGACTTCTGGATCGGGGGCAAACCACATTCGCCCACCAAGTAAAACAGGCTGGCTATACCACCTGCATCGCTGGAAAATGGCAATTGGGCAAGAAAAAAGATGCACCCCAACATTTCGGCTTTGACCGTTCATGCCTGTGGCAACATACACGCAGTGGCCGATCCAAACAGGATGGGAAAACTTATGATCGACGATTCGTTAATCCAATGCTGGAAATAAATGGTGAGGAGAAAGAGTACATGCACGGTGAGTATGCACCCAAACTCTGCACTGATTTTGTCTGCAAGTTCATCGACCAAAACAAAACAAAACCGTTTCTGGTTTACTACCCGATGATCTTGACGCACTGCCCATTCGACCCGACTCCCGACTCAAGCGACTGGGATCCAAAACGACTTGGTTCAACCACCTACAAAGGCGACCTTAACGACCCGCAACGACACTTTCGTGACATGGCGGCTTACGCTGACAAAATGGTCGGACAAATTGTCAAGCAACTCGAAGCATCCGGTGTACGCGATAACACACTAGTTATTTTCACGGGCGACAATGGGACTGACAAACCGATCGTCACCCCATGGAATGGAACCAAGGTGGTTGGTGGCAAAGGCACCCTGACCGACATGGGGACTCGTGTTCCCTTGATTGCAAACTGGCCCGGTGGGATCAGCAAACCTGGTCGTGTTGCTGATGACCTGATCGAGTTTGTTGATATCATGCCCACCTTGTGTGAAATCACCGGGGGCAAGCTACCCACAGATTACCCCGGCGATGGAATGAGCATGGCATCGGTGATGGAAAAAGAGACCAACACGCGTGTCAAAGACTGGATTTACATCTGGTACCGTGGCAACGTGATGGTGCGTGACAAACAATACTCACTGGTCGCAAAAACAGATGGGACCAACGCAACGCTAACACGATACCAAGGCCCATTCGATGGCAAGAAACTTGCTGATTCCGAGCTAACAGAAGAAGAACGGATGATCAAAGATCAGTTCGCGTCCACTTTATCGAAACTTGCCAAAACCAGGCTCACCAGTGTAGACAAGGAGATGTGGTCGCAGGCTGAAGACCGAAAACAGCCTAAGAAGAAGACAAACAAGAACAAGAAGTAAAGATTCCGCTGAAGTACAATCCGCAACAGCATTTTCTCAGCACGATTACTGACAACCAACCGCACACGGGATCACTGGTGAAAAGAGATCATTCCGTTGACGTCGAACGTTCAAAATTTTCATCAAACCAAGCCACGAAACTCTCTCTCACAGCGGCACGGTCTGCAACTTGTACCATTTGATCTTCAAATTCCATGTGGCTTGACTGAAAAACGACTCCCTCGGAATTGAGAACGCCAACGTCGAAGTGATACGCGTTGCTCACTTGGTCAAAATACCCCCCGATCGTAATGAACAGATTTGCTTCATTCTCTTGCAACAGGTTGATCACAGCATTTGTAAAGTCGAGCGTACCATCTTCGTAACGATGGACGCTCTCAAACTTCATCCAGCCCTGGTAGTCGAATACTCGAATCGGGACTGCATTTTCCGCCAGCACTTCATGAGCGGTTTGCTTCAATAGCTCATAGAACTCGCGTTCAACGTCAGAAGCATTCCTGTTGTGTGATTTCTGATCACTAAATTCCACAGGGTCAATCACGACGGCCACCACTTCAATCCAGAACTGAGGCTCTTCTACCTTGATCATCCAGCCAGAACCGTTAGAAGTTGCACCTCGAGGCCAATCAGGCAACAGCCAACGCCAGAACCACACTCCCAAAAACAACAACATGCCAATCAGGGCAATGATGACCCGAACCCGCACTACATTGGATCGTGTTTTTGGATCGCTTGTAACATCCCCATTCACCCCGCCCTCGCTACACGCTTCAACAACGGTGTTTTCAAGCGATGAGGTTGCGATCTGCTTTTCGAGCGTTTCCATGACGGGCTTAAAACTCTCGAACCGATCATCAATGTCGGCAAGCATTTTATCAACAAGATCTGCAACGGCCTCGGGCACAGCAGGATTCAGATCGCGGACGGGTTTGTAGTCACGATCGATAATCGCATGCATGGTCAGCATCGGCGTTTCTGCCTGGAACGGTGGCTGACCGGTCAACATGACATAGAACACTGCGCCCAAAGAAAACACATCAGTTCGAACATCAACAAAACGCCCAGAAGCCTGCTCAGGTGACATGTAATTGGGTGTTCCTACGATGTGCCCTGCGACAGTTCGCACTTCGTCCGTGAGTGTATTCTCAGGAGCATCGCAATTCGTTCCATCAGAGCGACTTCTGTTAGAACGTGTTGCCAACCCAAAGTCCACAATTTTGAGCAGGTTGCCTGCGGTGACCATGACGTTGGATGGTTTGATGTCACGATGCACAATACCTTTGGCATGAATGGCATGCCCGCCCCTGCAAGCTTGAAGCATAAGCTCCAACGACTGATTGATCGGCAGTGCCCCGCCTTTGACCAGCTTGCCAATCGTCTGGCCATGCACCAATTCCATGACGATATAAGGCCCCTCAGCGGACACCCCCACATCGTGAATCGTGCAAACGTTGGGATGATTGACTTTTGACAAAGTCAATGCTTCTTGCCGAAACCGCTTGACCTTTTCGTGATCCTGATAACGCTTGCCCACTAGCAACTTGATCGCAACTTCACGCCCAAGCTGAGAATCAATCGCTTTAAAAACCTGCCCCATCCCACCTCGGCTCATGAACGACTCAATGCGATAGCGTTCAGCAAACTGGCGTCCACCAAATGCATTCTCGGGATTCTCATGCCCCCCTTTTTCAAGCAGACACACTGGACACCCAACCGTTGAATCTGCCTCTCGGATAAGAGTCCCACATTCACGACACTTTACCATTTCAGATTCGGTCTCTTGTTCCGTCATTCCATACTCTTGGGCGGACGAAAATCCGTTCATTGAGTTGAGAAAAACCCGATCAACTATGCATTGATTCACAGCACATATGATCCACAGCACATACAAAATGCTGGCACGCTAATGCTCGCGTAGGCCTGTATCATACATAGATTGATAGGGCACATCGGCAATCCCCCAGACTCAAAACCCTCAACATGTAACCAAGCAGTGCCTACATCCAGATGTAGGTGAGGGGGGCATACTGGATACATGATGACAACGATACGATTGATTCATGCTCAAGACACGACATTCTGACTAGAGGCAGCAAACACGACTTTATCAATGGCGAGGCCTGACCAAACGATCTCAATGACGGGACAACAGAACTACGAGACGGGGATCAAACCTCCAACACTTTCCAACCGGTCGCATTTAAGATTGCAGCCCGCGTCGCAACGGTTTTTGAGAGATCACACTGAGCGGCGTGACTCGCCGTGCGCGTGGTATAGTGTGCTGACGCTGCGTGCCTTTGACCGTTTCAACACCCATTGCAGAATCCAATGAACCAGTTTTTTTCCGGAGACATGGCCTTTTGCCTACGGCATCTGCGTCCGCGTGGTCTGCGTCTACCGCTTTTACTCGTGCTCGCTCTGTACTTTTCGATGAGCACAGACCAATCGCCAATTTTGAACGCGACAGAAGCAGAACAAACGCGGAAACCCAACGTTTTGTTCATTGCCGTGGATGACCTGCGTCCAGAACTTGGTTGCTACGGTTCGAACATTGCCAAGAGTCCCAACATTGATCGCTTGGCAGAATCGGCAGTGACCTTCACACACGCTTACTGCCAACAGGCGGTCTGCAATCCCTCACGCGCAAGCTTGATGACCGGATTGCGACCCGACACGATCAAAGTCTGGGATCTGCAGACCGACTTTCGAAAAACCACCCCCGATGCAGTCACCTTACCGCAACAATTCATGAAGCATGGCTACCATGCCGTGGGCATTGGCAAGATTTTCCACAACAACATTCAAGATCCACTTTCCTGGAGTGAACCCAAACTCAACATTGCGGACTATCCATTTGATCCAGATGCGGTTTATCGGGACAAGGACAATGTGGCATGGCTTGAAAAACGCAAGGCGGAATTGATTGCAAAGAATGATCTGCGTCGCATTGACCGCTTTGGCAAGTGGTACCTGAAACATGTCGCAACAGAAAATGTTGACTTACCTGACGACGCCTACTTTGATGGAGCCCAGACCACCCTCGCAATTGACAAGATCAAGAAGCTAGCGACTGGCGAAAAGCCATTTTTCATGGCGGTGGGTTATTACCGCCCACATCTACCTTTCAATGTCCCGAAACGCTATTGGGACAGATATGACCGCAATTCGATTCCGCTGGCTGAAAATCGCTTTCGGCCGAAGAATGCACCAGTCATGTCAGTCAACACAGCCCGAGAAATCCGTGGCTACACAGACTTTAAAGACAACCCACGTCCTCACGAAGGATCATTCAGCGATGAACAGTCGCGTTTACTCAAGCATGGGTACCTGGCCTCCGTCAGCTACATTGATGCGCAGGTAGGTCGCTTACTCGATGCACTCACTGAACAAGATCTTGACCGCAACACCATCGTGGTTCTGTGGGGTGACCATGGTTGGAAATTAGGCGAACACAATAGCTGGTGCAAAATGACCAACTATGAAATCGACACACGAGTTCCTTTGATAATCCGCACGCCAAACGCCGTAGAAAACGGCAATAAATGTGACCGACTAGTAGAGTTCGTTGATATTTATCCATCACTCTGCGAACTCGCCAACCTCCCTTTGCGAAAAGAACTGGAGGGTGTCAGCTTTGCTCCACTTCTCGAGAACCGAAAGCTGCCATGGAAGACAGCCGTATTCAGCCAGTTCTTGCGTGATGGAATCTGGATAGCTCCCGATGGCGTGGCCTACATGGGGCGTTGCATCCGGACACGCCACCATCGATACGTCGAATGGAAAACCAAAGACGGGAACGAGATCGTCGCTCGCGAACTTTATGAACTCGACTCCGATCCTAAGGAAAACAATAACATTGCTGAAGACGCGAAGCATAGCGAGTTGATTCAAAGCCTCGCAAAACAACTCAAGGCTGGATGGAATTCACCTCAAACACAAACGCCCCCCAGCAAGTGACTCTGACCAGGGATGCGATGCTCCCCCACACCACGGTGTGTTTTGGCAGTGGCAGACCACTGTATGTTCCGGCAGTGGCAGACCACTGTGTGTGATCCGGCAGTGGCTGACCACAGTGTGTGATCCGGCAGTGGCTGACCACAGTGTGTTCCGCTGAGTGTATGCACCCTGTGCAAGTCAAAAGTGCATTCATTCAACGTGCGCTGTCACGTTGAATGACTAGCCACCGATCACGAAACCAGTCAGAGCGTAGCCCACCAAACCTCCCAGCCAAAGGCCAGCTGGCACCTTAATCAAGTCCCCCTCACCGCCTTGCCATTTCAGGATGTACCAAACAGGAATCCCAACCTGACAAAAGAGCATGAAACAGAACCAGAGCAAGCCATCCTCCCAGCCAAGTACCAACGACCAAATCACACCAGCAACAGCAACCAGCAAAAACAACAAGCTTATAAACTCCATCACATCACCTCTGTTGTTTAATAGGAATATCAGAAAACACGACTTACCAACCCGAACTCACTCAATTCAACACTCGGCCTCGCTACAGCGAACTGCCTCCACCGCGACTTGACTTCTAGGGAAATCACAAGGCCCATTTTTCCCAGCAGCCACTCAAGGCCCAAACAGCCACTTGCCATAACAAGTTGTGGTCTAATCTGAAGCTCCAAGCTTATAGTTTTAAACAGCAAGCACCTAAGGACAGAGAAATGGAAGCCAAATCTGACAGATCATTTCAATGCTCATGTGCAACGAGCTTCAACGTTACACAATCGCAACTGGGAGAAATTGCGACCTGTCCACAATGCCGAGCCTCATGCATGCCCACCCTCGATAACACGACGTCGACGGATCCCTCCGCTGTGAGTTTCACCTCTACTCTGCCAACTGCCTACGAACAGACCTTTCAAAACAAACAAATAGCGAGAAGACAAAACAGAGCACACTCAAAAGCGAAACGCAATTCATCAAAACGCAATAGCCATCAACCCAATCCACCACGCAAAACATTTTGGCCATACGTCCTTTATGCTGGTGCAGCCATTCAGTTCATCTTCCCAGTCGTGTGTTGGGCTGAATCCTTTGGAAACAAATACGATCAAGGTGTGGAGCAGTTTGCAATATCCGTAACCATGCGAGCAATCACTTCTGCACTCTTTCTTGCCACTCTCGGCTTTCTAACAAAGTGCCTCACTGACATTCGCTGGATGCAAGCTGAAGAACAGAAGGAAACAGACTCCGCAGTAAAGTAATGCCCCACAGGACCCAAGGTACCGCAAACACAACTTGCAGTAGCCCAACCACTCTCACAGTTGGCCAAGCCCCCCCCGAAGCGGGCAAGCCTAATCGATCCTGACGCCACTTCGCAGCACAATGCAATCTCTCTTCTCGCAGCGGTGACACCAGCGCAAAGGTGATGGCAACGAGCACACGGATTAGTGCGTTCAATGTGCCAGACACACCCAGCGAAAAATTACATTTTTTCCGTTCACATCGATGCCACCCACAAAGGCCACGCTAAACGCCCGTCGACTAAATCGAATTCCTGAGGATCGACGGGCACCTGCCCCCCCCGTTTGATGCTGTGCAGTTTGGTGCAGTGAAAAAAAAATGAATTTGCGTCCACATGCTCCTTACGTTGACAGTGGCAGCATCGGCTTCGCGGCAACAGCCTTCGAGAGTACCGAAGCATCACGTTACGAGATAAATAAAAGTCGAAAACGCGATTAAGCTCAACAAGCAATCGGAGCACATCAAGACGCCTTCCCAACTCATCTGGGTCATCATCCACGCAAGAATGACCATGTGTCCTAATGGGGGGATCTCACTTCACAATTTTGCTTGGCTCGTAAATCACAACTGTTCATGAGGATTACAGCGAAGCAACGGCCAAATCAACGTGAAAGTTTGATTAAGTGACTATGCCCAAGCACTGGCAGCCCTTTTCCGAGGGCGTTGAACCGTTACTATTGTTTGAGTTCACTGTCATGGATGACTACCACACTTCCCTCTGCAGCGGTGGAACAGTCATGCACACAATCAAACCAGCAGTCGCGAACAGTAAGTTTCTTTTCCTGTGTGACAAGAACGGCAACATCATCGGGATCATTCCCGCGACAGCCGCCTGAACACGCCCCAGATGGACCATTTGGGCTACTGCGGTGTATCGAGAGCGTTCTCGTTACAGCGTTGCATGCATCATTCCATGACCCAAATTTGTTCTCTTAGCGTGAACGCCGTAGCTTGGAACAATCAGAGTTCCCAGAGCTGAATGTGCCGAACGCCAAGAATCGGAAACTGAGTGTATGCGACCACCAGCCACTACAACTGAACATGTTGCTGGCCTGATCAAGCGATCTGATCGATTCGGCACAGAGCTTGGGATATTGAGCCCAAACCGCCAGCGATCCTAGTGCCCGATCTGCTTAACAGCATGATGGTTTACTTATTTGAAGCGTCTGATTTTACCAGTTACCCCACCAGCCCGCAGAGCGTGACTTGGTCACGTCAGAATGTCGCGAACCACGCGACCGTGCACATCAGTCAGACTTTCGTCGCGTCCCTGATGAAAGTAGGTCAGCAATTCGTGATCGAGCCCCATGAGGTGCAGAATCGTTGCGTGCAGATCGTGCAAGTGAACTTTGTTCTCGACAGCTTCGAAACCCAGTTCATCGGTCTTACCGTAATTGAGACCACCTTTGACCCCGCCTCCCGCCATCCACATTGAAAAGCCATAGGGATTGTGATTGCGTCCCGGTGCATTCTGCCCTTCGCTAAACGGCATCCTCCCAAACTCGCCACCCCAGATGACAAGTGTTTCATCCAAGAGCGAGCGACGCTCGAGATCTTCCAGCAACGCGGCAATGGGCTGATCCACCTCAGGTGCATGCTGCCCGTGGTTCGATTCGATACCGGCATGAGCATCCCAGGTTTCCTCCAAATGCCCTCCACCAGAGTAGAGCTGAATGAATCGAACGCCACGTTCGACAAGTCGACGAGCAATTAAACAATTGCGACCGTACTCATCGGTCGGCTGTTTTCCAACGCCATACATATCGAGCGTCTCGCTTGTTTCTTCTGACAGGTCAACCGCCTCGGGAGTCGCCGACTGCATACGGTAAGCAAGCTCGTAGCTATTGATCCGGGCTGCCAGCTCTCTACCACTGCCGCGTTGATCGAGATGCAGTTGATTGATTTCAGCTAGCAGATCAAGTTGCTCTCTCTGTGCCTTTCGCGAGATATGACTGGGGCCACTCAAATCCAGAATGGGATCACCCGAAGGACGAAACAGGGTTCCAGAGTAGGTCGCCGGCATGAAACCACTCGCCCAGTTGGGTTGTCCACTGATTGGCCCACCACGCTTATCGAGCATGACGACGTAGCCAGGCAAATTCTCATTCTCTGTTCCTAATCCATAAACCGACCAACTCCCTAAGGATGGACGACCGATCTGGGTCTTACCCGTGTTCATGGCGACAAGAGCCGAACCATGAGCGTGGCTATCCGTGTGACAGGAATTCAACACACACAATTTGTCGGCATGCTTGCGAACTTCTGGAAAATAGTCCGAAACCAACAACCCACTCTCTCCTCCTGGGCGAAAGGGACGCCATGCGGGAGTAAGAAACCCAACCTTGCGGCCACCTGAGTTGATATAGGTTTTGTCAGCAGGCAGCTGTTTGCCCGCATACTTTTCGAGCTCCGGCTTGTAGTCGAACGTGTCTACCTGAGAGGGAGCACCATTCATTGTCAGAAAAATACATGATTTGGCTCGCGGCTTGTGATGACCTTTTCTGGCAGCAATTGGATTAGATGGCTGAGCATTCTCGGCGTTTGCATCCGAGCCCAAAAAAGAGTCCCGAGCAAGCAGTTCCGCAAGCGCAAGCCCAGTGAATCCACAGCCCATTTTCCAGACAGCTTCGCGACGAGTCTGACCACAAGGGTAACGTTGTTTTTGATTCATGTTTGCCTCAATCGATGAATAAAAACTCATTCGAGTTCATCAACACGTGACACAGCGAAGCAAGCGCCAGGGTCTGCCCATCCATCTGTGGCGCAGGTTTCTCAGAGTTCATCAAAATACTGTAGTGCTCTGCCAGTTGCGTTTCCACCGATCGTCGTTCACGGTCTGTCAGAGCACGCTCATAGACACGGATTTCGGCAACACTGCCTTTCCAGAATTCACCATCAATATTGCCCTGCTGCCCGATGACCCACGGCGTATCGAGTCGGCGACTGGAGAGCTGATTTGCTGATTTGAGCAACTGACCATTCTGAAACACGGAGGCAGAATTCTGTCCATTGACCGCGCTCAGAATGAAAGGTTTTGTACGGTCAGAAACTTCGCCAGCCGCCCCAAATGCGTCACTAAAACGAACCGTATTCTCAGCTGTCAGGCCGAGAAACAAAGAGGACGTTGAATTTCCATCACGGCCGCTCCAATTCGAAAATAATGTCCGATGCCCTGAGCCATGATCATCACGAACAACGCAAACAATGGTACACAGCGGCTCAGCAAGAATCGGTTCAGCAAGATTCATGAACTGGCCACCTCCATCAAATTGCAGAGCAGGCTTACCGCCAATTCCGTCTGCAACTAGCGTTGGCTGCGCATCAGGCTGTGACTGCGTCGCATGATGACCTTGCCCTGAAAGGTCGGAGACAGACTCGACAACGAATTGCTTCCCGTTGGCTGTGACTGCGTTTTCCGCATTCAGATTGAGAACCAGAGAGTCAGCCGTTCGCGACAAAATGTCCTCCAAGTCTTCTTGCAAAACACCATCGTGGTTGGGTTCAGAGAAGATCCTGTCCTGAGTCGCAACGTGCTCGATCGATCGCTGCAATTCCAACTCAGTGGGTTGACGCTTCAAGACGGAACGCCACGCCATTTTCACTTGCTCGCGAATCCCCGCAGTGGACTTCCGGATTACGGTGGCAAGTTGTTCGCTACGGTCGTGCACAAATCGATTATTCAGCAGTGCCAACGCTTGTGTTGGTACGATTGTGACATTTCGCTGCCCACACGAAAGGGTTGGTTCGCTGAGATCAAACGTGGTCATCATCGGTGGCAGCAACCCACGTTTCAGATACATGTACAGGCTTCTACGATTCTGCAATTCGGAAGGAGCGGCCTGCCATGCGGTTGATTTCCGGGACAAACCTTCCAGCGCGTCCGGACTGACGGTCGCCTTGAAGCCAACACCTCCTTGCTTCAAGTCCAACTCACCCGAGACTGCCAACAACGAGTCCCGCAATGCCTCAGCGTCGAGACGCTGGTGTTCGGCATGCCACCACAACCGATTGGTTGAATCAAGTTTTTCAAGCTCACTTGATCGTGGATGAAATACTCCCTGCTGCCATGTTTGTGAGTTCAGGATCAAGCGGTGAATCGATTTCATGCGTCGTCCGCCGGCATCAAATTCGGAAGCCAACCAATCGAGCAACTTGGGATGCGTGGGAGGATCTGCCAAAAAACCAAAGTTATTGGGAGTTCTCACAATCGCTTGCCCAAAATGATGTTGCCACATTCGATTGACAAGCACGCGAGACGTCAAAGGATGCTCAGGGCTGGCAATCCACTTGGCGAGTTGGCGTCGCCGATGCGATGTCGTCGCATCGACCGGAGGTGCATCGAAGGAATGTTCCATGGATGGAATGAAGGAAAGCGATCCAGGAATCACTTCCTCGAGAGGTTGGTCACGTTCTCCATTTTTCAAGCGATGAAGCGGTTTGGGGTTTGGACTCGTGTCGGTCCATGCCAGTACATCATCAAAGCCGATCTGTTCTGCCGTGGGGCCACCAAGTTGCTTACCACCCGTCAGTAACGGACCTGCCCAGAAAGCCGAAGCCATACGGTAGTAGTCTGTTTGTGTGATTGCATCAAACTTATGGGAATGACAACGAGCACACTTGACCGTCAAGCCAAAGAACGCTGAGGAAGTTGTGTGCACAAGATCCTCAAGACGCTCGTATTGATAGTCGAGCCGATCATTGGGCTCATCGTTCCACGTCCCGAGACGCAGGAATCCAGTCGCAATCACGGATTGCTCTGTGCGGTTCGCGATTTCGTCCCCGGCAATTTGCTCGATGATGAATTGATCGTACGGCATGTCACTGTTGAATGCCTGCACCACCCAGTCCCGATACTTCCAGGCAAACGGCTTTTCCTGATCGCGTTCATAGCCACTGGTATCCGCGTAGCGTGCAAGATCGAGCCAGTACCTAGCCCAGCGTTCACCATACTGCGGCATCTCCAACACACGATCAACTAACTTTGCCCACGCATCCGGGGCCTGATCATTTTCAAAGACAGTGATTGCAGACTCACTTGGTGGCAATCCGATGACATCGTAATAAAGCCTGCGAATGAGGGTTCGACGATCGGCACGAGGAGCCGGTTTGACATCGTGCTCTGCGAGTGCCGCACCAATGAAGGCGTCAATCGGATTGTTGGGCTGTGATGCTCCCATCAAGGCGGGTACGAAGGGGCGAACCACAGGTTGAAGCGACCACCAATCGCGTCCCGCACGCACGTCATTGGTACGTTCAAAGTAGTCCAGAACTCGCCGATTTGGCCAGCTTGCACCTTCGTCAAACCACCGCCGAAACAGCTCAATTTCTGAATCAGTAAGCTTCTGCGACCGTCCCTGCTTTTCAGGCGGCATCTCACCGGACGTGATTCGTTCAAGCAGATGGCTTGCCGCAGGATGCTGGAAATCGACCGCAACACCCGAATCGCCGCCTATAACGAATCCTTTACGATGGGTCAGCATCAACCCACCGGAAGGATTTTCTCCCTGATGACATTCAACACACCGTTTGATCAACAACGGTGCGATCTGTGACTCAAAATCAATGGCTTCATATTGGTCCTGGGCATTCGCTGAAACGCTTACCCCAAACAGACACCCAATGAAACAAAAACCAAATGTGAGCGTGACACCAAACAACGTCGCAGGCTTTCGCAACGACTCCAGAGAGGCACTAAGCATTACGGGACTCATTAACTTCAATGTTCTCACCGTGATTTCAAGATCCGACTCTGGCGGGAAATTTTGGCTGGACGAACTTTATGGCACGGCACACGCGTCATCCGCGGGAACGGCTCATTGAACGCGAAATGCATCTTAACAGTTGATGGGCTTCCCAACCTACACATTGCGAAGTCAATCCCTTCCATCGGTAGCCCAACGCATTTCCTCTTTCACAGGCCGAAGCCCTGAAATGACCTTGGTCTTCGTCAGATCCACACCTGTAGCACACAGACGAGCATCCAAAAACCAACGGATTTTACCAGTGTTCGAACCGAGTAAGAACGAGGATCGGCCACACCGGTCTATCAGGCTGTTTGCTTCGTTCACAGTTGGACTTGGAATCGCAAATTTAAATTTTTTTTTCTGCCCTGCTTGGTAGTCCCTCTGACCAGTAACTGTCAAATCTTTTCGAAACCCTTCTTTGGATATCGTTGACGTCCCACCACCAGCACTTCCAGACTCAACCTCGCATTCGGCCTTGGCAACCAAGCTGATCTTCAGCTCTTGGCCGGCAATCGGCTGGTACGCCAGCACCTTAATCACACCCGTGATCTCACGCCCCCGTCCTAGACGGGCTTTCAACACCCGAATTACCAGTTTCCCCTTACGATATCTTTGGACAACAACACCCGCGACAACTACCCAAATCACTGCGAGCAGGGCAAGAACGACGTACAACCAAGACTCAAATGAATCAAACGCGACTGCAGTCAAAAGTAATTCCACAATAGGCTACTCCAAGCAAATCATCAGTGGGCAATCAGGGCTGATACCGAGCTTCAGCATAGCTGAAGCTCGGTACGGGTGTTCGTTCACGTATTCTCCGTAGCAACGACTTGGCATCGGCAAAGTGAGCTAAGTGACAGCAAAATCGACAAAAGTGAAATTCTCCGCATTCATTAGCGAGCTTAACCTTCTCTGTACATTACATACTGACAGTGAACTTGATTACCAAACATGTACCACCCCATGCCTGCACATGCTTTCAGCAACCCTTCTCTCATAACAACCAGCTCAGTGCTTGGCGAACTGTTGTACCTTCTGCGAAATGCAAGCCTATAATCCACTCATGAACAAAACGACAATCGAAGCTTATCTAAAGAAAAACCAGGACCTGCGTGGAATTGAGCATTGGAAGAAGCACGACAGCAGTACGCTCAAAAACTATGGCATCGGCTTGACCATTCTCCGCAAGTACGCCAAGTCCATTGGGCGTGATGCCAAGCTGGCCAAATCATTATGGACATCAAATGTTTATGAAATGAAGATCATCTCAATTCTGATTGACGATCCCAAGATCATGACCATTGAACAGTCGGAGAGGCAGGTCGAAGAACTCGAAGGTGGATATCTGGCACACGTGTTCTCCGCCTGCGGTGCGCCTTTGGCCAAAACGTCATTTGTCGTCGAACTGACTGATCGGTGGACAAAAAGCAAGGACTCCATTCGGATCCGCTGTGGCTACGGATTGCTCTACGAGATTTCCAAGAGCAAGAAAAAAACACCCGACGAAGCATACTTTCTCGCGCACATCGCTACGATCGATAAGCAACGCAAGAAGGCGTCAATTCCGATCTTGATGTCAATGGCGGGTGCATTGATGGGAATGGGCATGCGGACAACAAAACTCAACAAAACAGCGTTGAAAGTCGCCAGGTCAATCGGTCCAATCATTCACAACGAAACATGCGACCCCTTTGATGTCGTCAAACACCTCACCAGCCCCCACACAAAGAAAAAACTCGGACTGTGATCGGTGACCATAAGTGGTGATGAAATCGGCTTCGGCATGCCAAATGAACGTAAAAGCATCCATCGGCTCCAACAACGCGATGATCAACGTGTTAGGTAGTCGCTTGAACTCTCCCAGAAAAATCGCACCACTTAAAGTCTTATCTGAGTTGGCGACCTAACAGGCCTGCTGCTACTGCCGATTAAAAATGGACGAATCATTCAAAGCCTGTAGCTACTAAAAACACTGCAACTGGTTTTCATGATCATTAAAATTCAATCCGATGGAAGCAGTGAACATCTGCGACGTTTTTTCCGATCACTGAAAAAAACGCGCCCTCTTGTGATCTTTTCAAAGCCTATCAAGCAAACCAAGTCGCTACCAATCCAAGTCGCTAGGCGGGATGCCTGTGCCAGGCATTCTTTCTTGCATACTCAGTAACCTAATGGCGGCAAGAGTTTATTTGGTTCATTGTTGGGCAATGATTTAATACCCCAAACCCATGAGACTGCTTATGCTTGCTGAGTATCAGAAAAATCGAATTATGGCATTGCGATTGGATTATTGCTCCAAATTGCATCTGTCCCTTTGGGCGGCACCATCATCGCAACTTTAGTCCTCTGTGCAGGAGCAGGATTTTTTATCTACGGATGTTGCTGCTACGCGATTGGCAAAGGGTATTCAGGAGGTTTTGGCTTGCTTGGAATCCTCAGTCTGCTGGGGCTAATCATACTTGTACTACTTCCGGACAAACAAAAGTAACAAACCACTTCCCACCAATCTGATGGGTTCTACGCGGACGACCAATAACACGGCATAACCAGTTCGCCTTCAATCGCTGCGTGAGCGAGTTACACACGCACGATTAGAAATCGACTATTCCCATAAAACACTATAACAATCGAAAGATTTTGGGCAGAAATTATCGGCAGTAGTCATTTCCTTTCATGAGCCAGCAACCATTGCACTACCAAGCTTCGATATAACATGTACCCGTCGTGGTAGAGCAATTCATGATCGGCATCCCATGAAAAGGCGTTGATGGTAATCACGATTTACCCAGTCATGAAGTTACCAATGCCAGAGGATATCCAGGAGGACAAATTTTCGATATGCCACCATGCACATTTGATTCTGCAAAACTATCAGACCAATTGATCGACCAACACGAAATTCTGGTTCCCAAAATTTCGAAAGCCTTGGGATGTGACGAATCCGAAGTTTCGGTAGCACTTGGCGAAGTACTCCGTTTTTTATATCTGGTGAACCTTAACGAAGAAGGCATGCTGACTCCATCAGTCCGAGTGGACTTGGCGTGGCATGAATTCATCCTCTGCACTCGTGCCTACGGCGCATTCTGTCGACGACTGTTTGGCAAGTTCATTCATCATTCCCCCGGTGGCTCGGAGGCTAAAAACCACCAGCAATTTAAGAAAACACTGAGTTCGTATGAAGCGGAATTTGGGACACCCAACACGAAATACTGGGGTTCCACTTTAAAACACGTCGCCTCTTGTGGCGAATGTGCCGCTTTTTGAGTCATCACTTTAACAAGGTAAAAAAATGTATTTTGCTTCCAAAATGACGATTGATCCGACACAACTGACTGAAATTCACCGAATTAAACCAACCAAAGGTTTTGCACGCATTGCCCATCTTCTGACCGCCGGTGTCGTCCAATCACAGGAGGAGCGTGAAACCTTCTGCGCAGTCAGTATCCTGCAGCAGATCAATATTGTGATGCGTTCCGCTGGCATCAATAACATCGTACGACTTGCTAAAGATGACACGGTCATTTATGAGGACAGCGAGGGACGCGAAAATGATCTGAAACAGGCGATCGATGAATTTGCCAAACACATCTCATCAGGTGAACGCAAAGTATTCGAAAGCCTGAATCTGATTCTCGAACATGAGGCAGACGACTTAGTGGTGTTGATCAACATCCATATCAACAGATCACACGAAGTGGGCGAACACCCGATCGACATCAGCATCAACGGTCTGTGCAGCCGTCTGGCAGTCACAGAAGACGAGGACGAAATTGGCGAGAGCATGGGCAACATCTTCAACTGCCAGGCCAATTACGACGATTTCGTGAATGCGAGGAAGTTATCATTCGAAAAGCTAATTGAGAAAATTGAAGACGGTTTTTTCAATCACATGAGCGTCCAGAATGTGCACGTGAAGTCGCGAGTGAACATAATCAGACCTTCTAGCCGTGTTAAAAAAAGAAGCGATATTCCCAGATCACAATCAAATACTGACGATCCTGTGTACATGGACCACCATGGCTGGGATGGTCATAGCTACTACGCTTGGACCTGGGCAGACCATTGCCATGCAAGCGAGATTCAATGTCAGAATGTCACAATCGTGGACGCCGAAGGAAATGGCGTACTTACAGTAAATGAGGAAGGCATTGCAGCGGGCGAAGGCGATACGATGAACGTGGACGCCGAGTTCACGGTTCCTGACTCTTCTGCTGCCGAGTCGATCAGTGGTAGCGTCTATGACGGGGCAAGCATTGACCCAAGCAGTTCGTCTAGTCCTCAAACGGTGACAGGCGGCGGTGAGGTGGGAGGCAGTAGCGACTCACCTCGGAATGGAGAATCTGGGGGATTCTTCAGCGGTCTGGCTGACTCCTTCGCCTCGATGGCAGACTCGATCGGTGACGCAGTGGGTGGAGATGGAGGCTGCGGTGGTGGTGGAGGCTGCGGTGGAGGCTGCGGTGGAGGCTGCGGTGGAGGCTGACATGGCAGACTCGAGACAAGAGTGATCAAGCCAAGTCAAAAAGCAGCATTCCACCTACTGTTGGAATGCTGCGACCAGTCCTTGGCAATCGCAGCAGACATTGCAACTAGCACACGGCGCAATGGACCGAACCTGCTCACGCACTCAACCTGAACTGTGCCTGTTTTATCAACGCAAAACGGACCGAAACTAGCTGATTCAAGCAAGCCTTATCAGCTACAACTGTTCAGGAAAACCAAGGCCCTCAGACAACACCTTGTCAACTCGGTCTGCCCAAATCTGTGATCCAGAAGAGAGCAAGTCACTTGTGATCTTTGCAATAAGCTCTGTTGAAGTGTTGTTCGCGTCTTCCAACTGCAGTTGAATTTGCACACCAGACTGCCGAACGGGATCAATTCGCTGCCCAAGCATCAGTCCCATTTCCTGTGGTCTTTGGCCCCACATCAGCCATGACATCCCCGGATGATCGGCAAACCGCTCAACGGTGCCCGACAGGTCACCTGACGACAACGGTGCCTCGCCTTCACCACTGCCAATCAACGCCAAGAAATTCAACACTTGCAGTGCATCCAACGTCGTGATTCTGTTGTCACGGCTCACATCAAAGTAACGCCCCGGCCACGAATCAACTGTCAACGGATCATTGAGTACTGAGGTAACGGAATCAGAATACTCACTCCTCCCCGCCTCCGTAATGATCAACAAAGCATCAAGCACCGTGGTGATACCACTGGCATCAACATCAGTTGAAACAAGCAAATTTCTCCACGCCGATGAAGGTTCATCGAACTGAACCTGCTCTGAAGTGACTTGATTCACAGCAACTCGGTAAAACTGTCCACTGTCAATTAACGGGCTGGCCATGAGCCAATTCGCCGAATCTTCCAAAACAACGGCATCACCCTCACCGCCGGTCACCCGAACCATTTTAGTGGCAGGTGACATTGCAGAAATCGAGGGTGCATCGAGCACAATTTGAGTGGCGGTTGCTGCGTTGGCATTGATGGATTGAAAATTGACAGCCACCAATGAACCACTGGATGTAAAATCAACACTTGCCGCTGAGACAATGAGGGAATTGTCACCGCCATCCCCATCAAGACTGAGCCCATTATTGGGCCCTGTCTCAAACGCCAGGGTGACTTCATCATGGGCGGCCCGACCATTCACCGTCAGCGTGTCGATCGAAGCCAGAGGCGCTGAGAACAGACCAGAAACACCATCGCTGACCGTCAATACGCCTGCGTTGATTTCGATGGAGGTTGCTGCAGAATTCATATCCACGTTCACTGCAGAAGGTACCGCTCCGTCAGAAATACCCAACAGCATGTCCTCAACTTCACCATCAACGGCATCACCCGTGGGTGCCAAACCACCAGCCGAACTGAGTCGAAAACGGACCACTTTATCGCCTGCCGCTATTCCTGCTGGAACGACATAACTGAATGTATTCACACCGCCACTGACGACAACGTTGTTGGCGATCTGCTCGCCAACATCTGACCAGACCCCATTTTCGTTGAAGTCGATCCATGCATCGACACGCCCTGCTTCCGAGGCTGTGACCAGAAAACTGGAACTCGTTGCAGCATCGCTGACTGAAATCACACTGGCTAGTTCAACCACACCATCATCGTCGCTGCCATCGCCGTCCGCATTAGATGTTGGTTGACCATCCAATTCCGCATCAACAGCAACTCCCAGCCTCAGCGACCCAACGACATGCGAAGCACCATTATCCACCGCCAAAACTGCATAGGAAGCGGGTGCATCACCGTAGTCACGATTCACCACCACTTCTTCAACCGTGATGGTACCAGTCAGGAACCCAGACGCGTCCACACCACCATTCGCAGTACCACCATCATCCAGCACACGAACCTGGAAGGTTGAGGTTCCAAACGTGTCGGCCGTAGGAGTGAAAGTCAAATCCCCATTCGCATCGATCGCCGGACCAGCTGAAAACAACGAGGGGACACTGACACCGCTCACTTCATAAGAAGACAAACTCTGACTGGCAACCGATGTCACCTCAAGATCAAGCGTGTAACTGCTCGCTGGCCCTGTCTGCTGAATATAGATCGTATAAGTACCTGCACCCAACGGACCAACGAAACCGCTACCCACAAGGTTCCCTGCACGAGGAAGAATATTCAAACCGCCAACATCCGTTGGTCCAAACACAGTACTCCCAAGGAAGGCGTTGTAATCGATATTTGGATCCTGAAAATCGAACGCGTTGTAGGGGAAGGACGAACCTGAAGCAATTGCCAAAAATGCCCCCGCGTCACCGTTCGCACCATTGGGATACGCAAAAGCATCTACATACAGACCGCTCCACTGGAAACCTGAATCAACCGTGAATGTGAACACATCCACGTCGCCCACCGAAAAAGCATCCTCTACATAACCGTTGACAAGGTTCGAACCGGGCTGAGTCGAACCCAGAAGGGTCGGACTTGAGTTATCCGTCGAGAGAGGATCCGTAGTGCCATCAGCACCTTCATCATGAAACTGCCGCGAACCGGGCCAGCTACCATCCTCATATTGTCCCGGCGCGAAACCTGAAGCATAACCAACCACCGCCTGAGCACCTGAATCCTCAAGCACCTCAACCGGATCTCCAAGACTGAAACTCGGAGCATCATTTACACCCGTCACCGTGATGGTGAAGGTTTGAACGGTCGACACATCGACACCGCCACCATCAGTACCACCATTGTCTTGAACTGCAAGTTCAAAAGTTGCCTCGCCGAACACATCCGGCACTATCTCATATGTCAGCACCCCCGCATTCGTGACGCTCGGTAAAGAGACGAACATCCCGGGATAACCGATACTCGACACCTGATAAGCCAAGACTGACTGCAGCGATGCTTCACCTGCTCCTGCATCAAAACCACTGATAAATCCTGTCACCGCTTGAGCCCCTGCATCCTCCGATATTGCGGGTGGATCGGATGCTGTAAAGCTGGGAGCCTGATTGGGCAGAACATCAATCGTGACGGAATCGACAGCCGTGTTGTAATTGTCATCGTCAGGTGTGAAAGTCAGGCTCAATGTCTGACCATTACCAACCCCCAACTGGGCTCCCACGTCAGGTGCATAAGCAAACGAACCGGTGATATCTGCGGTAGCATTCAACTGGGTACCGCTGAGCAGAGTTCCGTTAGGAATAGCCGCTGGATCATTCCACGTGATTGAGGGATCTGCCATGACGACGGTGATTTCGGCGGTATCGGAAACCTCGTTGTAGCGTGTCGCATCGATTCCCGTAGGGGTAAAGACCACACTAAGAAGCTGATCCGCTCCAGCCGAAAGCACGTCCTCTGTGTCAGGCGTGTAAACAAAATCACCTGACACTCCGCCGCTGACAGTTGCATTCAACTGCGTACCACTGAGTGGTGTTCCATAGACAATGTCATCAGGGTCCGGCCAAGACAGTACGGGATCAGCCTTCACGACATTAATGTCAACAGAAGCAGAAACGGTGTTGTAATTCAAACTTTCCGTTGGAAAAAACTCGACACTCAGCGTCTGACCGACACCAACATCCAGCACGGTTCCGGCCGACGGATCGTAAACGAAGGTACCCGGCAAATCCCCATCTGCCGTTGCATTCAACTGGGTCGCACTCAGCGGTGTTCCGTACGGAATAGCTGCTGGATTGCTCCAAGAAATTGACGGAGTCGCCCTGAGAACATCAATCAGGACATCCGCTGTGGCGTTATTGTAATTATCGTTGTCGGCTGGAATGAAGGTGACACTCAATGTCTGATCATTACCTGCACTCAGAATCGTACCGGTAGCGGGCGTATAATCAAAACTGCCAGCCAGACCGCTCTGTTCAACCGCATCAAACTGCGTAGAACTGAGCGGGGTCAAATAGACGATATCCGCAGGATCGCTCCAGTCGATGATTGGATCAGCCTTGGATACATTAATCGCAACCGTAGCTTCCGTAACACGAAACTCTCGTAATTCATTCGGCGTGAAAGTGGTTGTAAGCGTCTGGGCATCACCTGCCTGCAGTACCGCTCCAGTACTTGGGGCGTATATAAAACTGCCAAGCACGGGACTTGAACTTGGCTGCCCACCATCGTTTGGCGATGCGTTCAATTGAGTACCGCTCAACGCCGTTCCGTAGACAATCGGTGCCGGCGTCGCCCAATCAATCACCACTGCCGGTGGCAATTCAAATGCCCCCATATCCAATAAATCATTGACCACGCGTTCGGCAGGATCGCCTCGCTGATCCACTGGCAAGAACTCGATGAAGTTGTTGTCAACATCAACATCATAGGTATCCTGCGGCAGCAGCGTCCGGTCACCTGCATCCACAGCAAAACTTGAGGGTAGCAAAGCATGAGTCTGAGTCGTTCCCCCCTGATCAGCCAACGACTCCAACCCGGGATCAACCAACGGTCCCGCGCCACCGCCGATAAGATTTCCATCGCCATCTGCCATCGGTTGATCACCAGTGAATGATGATGCAACTAATGAAGTCCCGTCATTGTCTCCCACCAGACTGAACACAACATCCAAGTCATTGGCAACATCCAAGGGAGCCAGAAAGTCTGCAGCACTGGTTGCGGTATTCGCTGCCACGATTGAATTTTTCAGACTTAAGGATTCACCGTTATCGTCTGCCAGCAAACCCACGCCACCGCCGGTTCCCGCTGTATTGAAAGCTACCGTCGAGTTTGACAGTGCGACCGGTGTATTTTGGCTGTAGACACCCCCACCGTCGCCCACTGCGGTGTTTCCTGACACGGTGGAATTCAAAACCACCAGCGACGCGACTGCATCCAATGCAGCAACGCCACCACCGTTCGCGGAAACGTTATTCCCAGCAATGGTGGTACTTACAATCGACAGATTCCCGGCATTGACTGCAACGCCCCCCCCCGATGCTGCAGAATTGCCGAGCAACTCAACTTCAAACAAATGCAACTGTGCCGCCTCGGATCGAATCGCTCCCCCATTTTCAATTCCAGCATCGCCGCCAGTCAAAGTAAGCCCATAAAAACTCGCTTGGGCCGTTGTGCCCTGAATATCGAAGATTCGGAAGGCCTGGCCAGACACATTCTGAATCGTCAATCGATCAGCCCCCGGCCCAAACACGCTGAGTGTCTCTTCGATTACCAACGAACCCAGGGCAGAATCGAGCGAGATCGTCGGGGGCAGGGTTAGAGAGAACGAAATCTCATCATCACCTAGATCTTCATTGGCCAGCGACAGCATTTCGCGAAAACTACGATCCCCTGGGGACAGGTCGCCATTCACGACATCTGCTGTCGTATCAACAATCAAGGATGGACGAGCCTGCTTTTCGAGCGCCCCCATGTCGGGCCCTGCGGCGAGACCGATCGCGTTACGACTGTACAAGCCACTTCGCTGGTCCGTTGTCAACGCAATGTCGTCTCCACCACCAACGTTACCATCCACCCCAAAGTACAAGGAAAGAGCAAGATTCGCAGCATCCGTTGCTGGACTGATGTAACTCAAATCATGGGTATTGGTAGCACCACCATTATTCGCCAACGCGGAAAGGTTCGGATCGACTGGACTTGCAGCACTACCAATCACATTCCCATTGGCATCACCGGCGGATGCGGTCAATGTGCTGTCAGTATTATTGCTGATCAAACTTGACTGGATATCGAGTACTGTCCCTGGATCATTGGGGATGTGAATATCAGGCCCCGTCGTCGCGGTATTGGATGCGACGATTGAATTATAAATCAGCAACGACTCACCGGTTGAATCGTCAACGACTCCGATTCCTCCACCTGCGCTTCCCGTGCTGTTAAATGCAAGCGTAACATGCACCAAACGCACAGCCGCGGCATCAGCTTGGATACCGCCTCCACGACCGGTTGAGGTATTGCCTGAGATGGTTGAATTGGTAACGAGCACCACCCCAACCGCTGATGCGATTCCACCGCCGTCAATCGTAGCCGTGTTGGAAGCAATTAAACTATCTGAGATATCGACGAGACCATTGTTGGTGGCCACACCGCCGCCATTACCCACTGCCTGATTATCAGTGATCCGTGTGCCAGAAATCGTCAGACGTCCGGCCGTGTTTCCAATCCCACCGCCGCTTCCGTAATCTGCATTGTTGTTTGTGAATACGCTTGAAGTGATGGTCAGATCACCCTCGTAATTAAAGACTCCGCCTCCCCCGTAGTCTGCACTGTTCCCAGTGATCGTCGTATTGGAGATTGTGAAGGAGCCTTTGTAACTGTAGACACCTCCACCGTCTCCTTTGGATTCATTTCCAGTGATTGTGCTTCCGGTGATCGTGATGTCACCATTGGCTCCATAAATACCACCACCGTGGTATCCAGCTTCAGTGACTTTATTATTTGCAACCTGCGAGTCAGTGATACTGATGTTGCCTGCATACTGACTGAAGATTCCCGCTCCATCACTGTAAGAGTAATTACCTGAGATGGTGCTATCGGTCAGAGTGACGTCACCATCGACGGCATGAATCCCCCCACCTTTTGCAGACTCAGCTGTATTCCCGGAAACCGAACTCGACTGCAGCACAATTGCGCCTTCATATTCACTGTAGATTCCTCCCCCATTGGATGCCTGATTACCAGTGACCACTGTGTCCACGAGTGTCAGTGTATCGGCACTTCGAAATAGGATCCCACCACCGCCGTCGTCCACCATTCCACCCGTCAATGTCAAGCCTGAGATGGAAACATCGTTCGCCGCATCTGAAATTTCAAAGACGCGAAATTTGTCGGATGGGGTTGCGTTTGCATCAACCGTCATGCTGCCAGATCCAGGCCCCTGAATACTGACGGGTGATGTAATCTGAAGTGCACCATTGGCAACTCCGAGATTTATAGTTCCTGCCAGCGCTGCGTCGAACACAATCGCATCAGCAACTCCAGTCGCGTTCGCCGACTGCAAAGCATCCCGCAAAGAACCTGCCCCTGAATCAGCAAGCGAAGTGACCATGTAGGTCGCAAGGACGCGACGATCTTCAAGATGTTCAAGAATGGAACGCCGGCGTTGCCGCCTCAACTTATTCTGACGCACCTTGCCGCGTTCACGTGAGTCAGATCGATATACTCTAGACGGAAGACCTAAACGGCCACGAATGCGGGTAAGCGTCATGATGTCATCAAAGAAAAGATGTCGAGAACAGCTCGTGTGATTGAGTTCACACCGAACCAAAAGACGTTGCTAGATTAGCGGTTGGCAACGTCGCTGTCGCAATTTTAACCGTCTTGAAGCTGGCGAGTCAGGATTTTGGATACAAAACCAGCAACAATTATTTGAATCTTGGCCACAAAGCACCTCCAAGGGATTCTCACGCTACAACCTCAGCAGCCCATCACCAAACCACCTTCCAGAGGGATCAAATGCGTTCATCTATTGCTCGATTCAGGCTCAAACGCGCATCGCACAGCTGACTGGATCCAGCATCTGAAAAGCAACCTGAAATAAGCCCACCAGCGCCAATGCGTTCAGGAAATCAATGCGTTCAGGAAATCAATTGCGGCAATCGAGGATCTCGCACCCTGCTGGCCAATACTTCTGAGTCCTTTACAACCGCGGCGGTCCTCAACGATCCGAGGCTTCAAAAATCGACATCACGCCCACGATTACTTTGGTTTTATGCATCGACATGGGCTGACTGGTATCGGCTACGACAGCAGTGAAATCAACACTCTGCGTCTAAACTATCTCACCGATGACAGAATCAGGCCCGTCATTCACCATGATGCCGACTCGAGCAAGTCTCATCGCAGGACTCTGGCTTCCATAATCTCACAAGTCTAAAAAAGCCGAGTAACTTCGCCTTAGCAGAGAGCGTCACGTTAGGTGAGGCTTTTGATTCTGCGGGTAGCCGCAAATCCATGCGACGGCAGTAAATCATTGAGTTGGTAATTGAATGAGCAAATGCAGTAGTCGATAGCACCTCAACTCGACTCCCTTTGCAAATGGGTTTGTTCGCAAATTCGGTTACCCAGCTGTTCCCCCTCAACCTCCTGACCGGTATTGATTGACAACAATGAACAGCACTCAGTAACCGCCACGCTTCTTCCCGGTGCGTTTATTGCATTGTGGTGCAGACCAGTCTGGTGGATGCCGCCAATTGGCATGTGCATCACGGATCATCCGATACTAGCTAATCGCCAAGCAACTCATGATCCGCACTCAGACAAACAAAATCTTCTTCAGTTGCTCGACAGCTCGTCCCATCGCGTGATGCTCGATCACCCGTTGTCGTCCGGCAACGCTGAGAGCAACGCGCTGCTGCTGGTTCTGTTTCAACACTTCAATCGCATCACATAGCCCGTCAAGACACCCTGGTGTCGTGAGCAGACCGCCTCCGGTCGACCCAAGCAATTCCCCGAAGGCTCCATGGTCGGGCTGAATGACTGGCACACCCGCAGCGAGGGATTCAAGCACAAACAGTCCTTTCGGATCGTGATAATCTGTCGGCACTGAAAACAGGTCAAGCGATTGTAAGAAGCTCACCTTCTGGTCCAAATCAGGACTGCCGTGATAAGTAAAGCGATCTGACAACTTCGCCGCTTCCAATTTCTGTTGTTGCGTCTGAAAGTACTTCCTGTTGGATTCACCCAACCAACCAGAAGCATGTAAGGTCAAGTCTGAGTGTTCGGGTTTTGATGCAAGTCGTATGAATGAATCAACGAGATGATGAAAACCTTTTTCAGGTGCAATCCGAGCCATGTAGCCGAGCCGAAAACTCGCATCAGACGCTGATCGTTGAAACAGATCTGAAGCCGCACTCTGGGAAACGGTCACCCGCTGATTGGTGGCACCTTCGTCGCGAATGAACGGCGTTACATCGATGGACAGGGGAGTGATTTCAAAGCGATCGGAAGGGATATTCAGCATCTCTCCCATTTTGTCTGCATAGAACTGACTATTGACTACAAATCGATCAACAACCGGCACCAGTTCCTGGCACAGACGAATTGCCTCAGTACGAGCTTGATCGGGAAGATGGTCAAGAAAAATGTCATCGCCTTGCAGGACAACGACCAAGCGAGTGTTCGGAAGACGCTTGCGGATGCTCGGCAAAGCGCCGCCGATCAAGATATTACTCAAGACGAGCGCGTGCGGCTGGACTTCGCCGGCAAGCCAATCCGTCAATCTGGCAACTTCCTGCGATTGCCTTCCGTTGGCACCTCGTAACATTGAGATTGCCAGTTGTCCTAATTGATTTGCGTCAGTGGCGTGGGACCTTCGTGTCGCCAACCTGATCAAAGGAGACCAATCAAGCGTACGACGAATTGACGCCGGCACATGCCTCAGCCATGGCATTCGCTGGAGCAGATAAATGTGAATCCCACCGAAAAAAACACGGGGATCCGCGATGTTCAATGTATCGGTGCGAATCGGGGTGTAGACGGGCTGCAGCAGGCAATCGATCCCCTGATTTCGCAACTCGCGAGCAAGAGCGTTGTCATGCATGCAGCTGCCACAGTACATGCCAGCCGCCCCAGCCGTCAGGAAAACGACACGTTTGGGATGCTCGTCAGCAGCGTCTCCCGCAGAGGCATTGTTAGTCGAACCAGCCGAGTCGTCAACAAAATCATGGATCGGCTGCTGAGCAGCCGTCTGACGGTTGGAAAATGCTCGTTGTGACAATTCCTGCCCGCTCCTATACTCCGGTGCCTGATTTCCCTGACCGCCAAGCTTGGCTAACTGTAGCAGGCCACACGCGATTTTGGCCGCTTCCATTGTTTTTGGCTGGTAACCCCGCTCGACGCGAGGTTGGAAATCTTGGCGTCAAACTTAACATCAAGCCGATTTTACGTCATCAGGCAGCGAATCCCGAGCCACCGACCGGCAGCCTCGTTCATTTTAGAGTGTCTACCGCTCAAATCGGCGGAATTCACGAACGTTGCCTAACGGCATAAGCCTCCGGGTTTCAAAGCAGACCCACGACCCACGACCCTCGACCCTCGACCCACGAGCCCAGCCAACTCATGGCCGACACCCCAGTGATCACCGAAACAAGTCAAGCCACGGCCCCTTTTTACTGGGGTATCGATATAGGTGGAACCGGAATCAAGATTGGATTAGTTGATTCCAGCGGTCAAACGCTCGTTTACGAACGTATCGCGACCCGCGAAAGTGAAGGCCCTGATTCAGCAGTCCAGCGGATCGTTGAGATTGTGCGTTCGAGCGAGCAGCGATTGGGGGTTGCCAAACAAGTCGCCCGCATTGGTCTGGGTGCCCCCGGCCCCATGGATTTGCAAGGTGGTCTACTGGTCGAGCCTCCTCAACTGCCAAGCTGGTGGAATTTCCCCATTCGCGACGTGATTTCGCATTCACTGGAACGCCCCGTCTCCTTTCTCAATGATGCCAATGCAGCGGCATACGGCGAATTCTGGCTTGGCAGCGGCCGTGATGATGGGTCCATGGTTCTGCTGACTCTGGGGACTGGAGTTGGCGGTGGTATCATTGTTGATGGAGAATTGGTCAACGGCGTCAACAGTTTCGGCAGCGAATGTGGACACATCGTCGTCGACTCTTCGCCTCAGGCACAGCTCTGTGTATGGGGTGGAGGGCGAGGGCAACTCGAGGCCTACGCATCGGCAAGTGGCGTTGTGCAACGGACCCGCCAGAGACTGACCGAAGGCCAGCACAGTAGCCTGAGCGGACTGCTGGACGGACAAGACACCGAACTGACTGCCAAGAAGGTCTACTTGGCAGCCGTTGAGGGTGACGCGTTGGCTCTGGAAATCGTCGACGAGACAGCCGGATGGCTGGGGATCGGCGTCACGACTCTGGTTCATACACTCGATCCAGGATCGGTTGTCCTGGGTGGAGCCATGAATTTTGGTGGTAGTGAATGTCCGATCGGCAGACGCTTCCTGCAGGGAATCATTAATGACTTTCGCAACCGCACCTTTGCCAACGTTTTCGCTGGCACAAGTATCAAATTTGCCTCACTCGAAGCCGATGCCGGCTACCTGGGTGTGGCCGGCTACGCCATGAAAGAAGATCAGGCCAACTGAACGTCTGGCAAACGCACGTCCCGCACAGAACAAGTCCCGCACAGAACAAGTCCCGCACAGAACAAGTCCCGCACAGCACACAGCGCGGACAAACCATGCACACTCAACACTGCAGTTGTAAAACCACCCATGTCAGATAACATTCGCAACTTTTGTATCATCGCACACATCGATCATGGCAAGAGCACTCTCGCTGATCGGTTGCTCGAGCATACGGGAACGGTCACTCGTCGAGAGATGAAGGATCAGTTGCTGGATGATTTGGAACTGGAGCGACAGCGGGGCATCACAATCAAGGCTCGTGCCGTCGCCATGAACTTCAAGCGTGGGGGCAAGAGTTACGAATTGAACTTGATCGATACCCCGGGGCATGTTGACTTTCAGTACGAGGTATCACGTTCTCTGGCATGTTGTGAAGGAGCGTTATTGTTAGTCGATGCGTTTCAAGGGGTAGAGGCTCAGACCGTCGCCAATGCTTATGCCGCGATGGATCATGAATTGCAGATCATCCCCGTCATCAACAAGATTGATTTGACTCATGCCCGCCCGGACGAAGTCGCCGAAGAAATGATGAATTCCTTGGGCACCGACCCTGACGACTGTGTTCGAGTCAGCGCCAAGACCGGTGAAGGAGTCGATTCGCTGGTGGACGCGATTATTGAACATATTCCGCCGCCATCAGGTGATCCCGATGCTGTTTTACAGGCAATGGTTTTTGACTCAAACTACGACGACTACCGAGGTGCAATCACTTATGTGCGGGTGATGGAGGGCACCGTTACCAAGGGCCAAAAGATCCAATTTTTGAGAGCGGGAACGCAACACGAGGTGGTAGAACTGGGAAGGTTTGTCCCCCAACGTGAAGCTTGTGATTCACTGAAAGCGGGGCAGGTTGGATACCTGATTTGCAACATCAAAAGCTTGGGTGACGTCCATATTGGCGATACGATCAGTATCGCTGGCAAAGCACCGGCGGAGCCTTTGCCTGGTTACGCCCGCCCCAAACGCATGGTGTACTGCGGCCTGTTCCCCAGTGACGGACAGGATTTCAGTGAACTGCGCGATGCGCTGGAACGACTTGCAGTCAACGATCCGAGTTTTGAATTTGAACCTGAAACCAGTGACGCACTCGGCTTCGGCTTCCGCTGCGGTTTCCTTGGACTGCTACACATGGAGATTATTCAGCAGCGTCTGGAAAACGAAGCGGATATTGATCTCGTCCAGACGGCCCCCAACGTGACTTATGAGATTGTCAACAAACGGGGTGAGACGATCAGCATCCACAAACCTCAAGACGTGCCCGATCCGGGCGACGTGGAAGAGTTTCGTCAGCCGATTGTCCGTTGCAGCGTGATCGTACCGACCGACTTCATTGGTGCTGTCATGAAGTTGTGCCAGGAACGTCGTGGCATACAGCAGTCACAGGAATATCTTGGTGCCCAGAGAGCCATGATCACCTATGACATTCCATTGGCGGAAGTCGTCTATGACTTGCATGACAAGATCAAGAGTTGCACACGCGGCTATGGGACGCTTGACTACGAGATGGTGGGCTATGAGGCAGCCGACCTGTGCCGACTCGACATCATGGTCAATGGCAAACGGGTTGATGCCCTGAGTGTGGTTTGCAACCGGGCAGATGCTGATCGACGCGGAAGGGCCGTCGCTAAGAAGCTGAAAGCTGAAATCGAGCGGCATATGTTCGAAGTCGCCGTGCAAGCTGCCATTGGCAGCCGCGTGATCGCCCGTGAAACGGTCCCGGCAATGCGTAAAAATGTGACCGCTAAGTGTTACGGTGGTGACATCACCCGAAAGCGAAAACTCCTGCAAAAGCAGAAAGAGGGTAAAAAACGCATGAAGGCGATCGGGAACGTGGAAATCAGCCAAAAAGCATTCATGGCCGTGCTGAGCGATAACGAGCAAGGCTGAGCGATGATGATCGAACGCTGCGTTGATCCCCACTGATGCGTTGCTACCTCCTGAAATGAATTTGAAACGTCCACGGCCCGGAAGGCCGTGGACGTTTTTTTCATCGGCTTCAGGTGGGCTCGGAAAAAGGTCGTATTTTGCAAAATGAGTGAAACCATGCCTCGAAACAAGATAGTCGCCCGCTGCGACGGGACGGCAGAATCATCGAGAAAGCCGCCAATACTGGCCTGAAAAAGCTCTCACCCCCCACGACACGACGAGGCCATCTAGGAAGCCACTGCACGGGCGTTTATTCTATGGGTGGCTGGAGACAGCCCTTACAAACTGGGTTTTATTACACCCGCTCCAGATCTCGATTGCTGTGTTCCAAATCAACAGGCAGGAACCATAGGCGGCAGTAATCGACGGGAAGCACTTTGTGCGAGGAGCCGGGAATCATTCCTCTGCGCTTCAATAACAAAGGTGGTAACTGTGTGTGGCTCGAAACGTCTATGGTTTTTTCTAGGGGCGCTCGCCCTGACGACTGTGTGTCTGCCCAAAATGCCGATCCTGGCTCAAGAATCAGGCACCTCTCAATCCGATGCCATTATCGATAGCGTCGGAGGCACCGTCTCCTCCAGTAACAACATTACTGAAGAAATGAAGGAGGAGCTGTCCGAGACAGCTGCAGCCATCAAAGCCGATGGCCTGACGGAGGGTAGCCTGACCGATGGTGAAATTGCGAACAGCTCTTACGCAGCCCACAACGCTTGGATGCTGATCTGTTGTGCTTTGGTTCTCTTCATGACTGCTCCCGGATTAGCCCTGTTCTATGGTGGCTTGGTACGTCGCAAGAACGTCCTGAGCGTGATGATGCAATGCATTTTCCTGATGGGACTGATGACCGTCATTTGGGCCACTTACGGATACTCGCTTGCGTTCGGTGGAGACGGGGGATGGATTGGAAACGGAGACTACCTGCTCATGAGTGGTGTGCAACGAGAGTGGAGCACCACTCTCGGTGAACCTGTCACACCGATGGAAGGTGACATGGCCCGAATGACCCATATGTTGTTTCAGGGCATGTTCTTCATCATTACCCCCGCGTTGATCTGCGGTGCATTTGCCGAGCGCATGAAATTTTCTTCCATGGTGATCTTTTCGATCGCATGGGGTACTTTGATCTATTGCCCCTTGTGCCATTGGGTATGGGATGGTGGACCGCTGTCTTACAACGACACCTCTATTATGGGCGGTGCTCTCGACTTTGCAGGCGGTACTGTTGTTCACATCAGCAGTGGTGTTTCAGCACTGGTCGCTGCGATCCTGCTTGGTCCGCGGATGGGCTATCTGAAAGAACCCATCCAGCCTCACAACTTGACTTACACGGCTCTGGGAGCCGCGATGCTGTGGGTGGGCTGGTTCGGCTTCAATGCAGGAAGCGAACTGTTGTCCGATGGCTTAACCAGCAGCGCCTTCGCAACGACACACTTTGCGGCTGCAGCCGGCGCTGTGACTTGGGCGCTGGCCGAATGGCTCATTCTTGGCAAACCAACCGTACTGGGTGCCAGCAGTGGTGCAGTCGCCGGCCTCGTCTGCATCACACCGGCCGCTGGGTTTGTCAACCTTATGCCGGCTCTGCTAATGGGAGCTACCGCAGGCTTAGTCTGCTACTTTGCTTG
>Ga0315316_10000175_pt1 | contig 37511 bp, 36 predicted proteins | sample M160m3416metaG_FD_203702 | JGI IMG/M metagenome (GOLD analysis project Ga0315316, IMG submission 203702) | Ammonia-oxidizing marine archaeal communities from Monterey Bay, California, United States - M1 60m 3416 | ecosystem: Environmental > Aquatic > Marine > Intertidal zone | place: USA... | reverse complement strand
TGTCAGGAGATGATGAATTCAAATCAACTGAAAACTCAATCGGAATTCCTCCGTGTAATCTAACATATGAAGCATATGGTGGATAATATGGTCCTGGAAGTAAGACTTCATCACCTTCTTCAACTATTGAAGAAATAACCATATCCAAACCTTCAGAAACACCATTTGTTACAAGAATATTCTCAGATGGTATGGACAAACCTTTTGCATTTTCCTTTTTTGCAATTGCTTCAGTTAATTTAGTTAAACCTTCAGAACGTGTATAGAAATTATTTCCATTGTTAATTGCATCAATCATGGCTTGTTTGACATTTTGCGGTGGTTGAAATCCAGATTGTACAGGATCACCTATGTTAAGATAATCAACTATTTTTCCCTGTAACTCTATTTCACGTGCTGCAGAAACAATATCTCGAATTGCATATTCCACACCTGCAACTTTTTTTGATATTTTCATAACTGAGACAGATATTTAGACCAGTTAAATGCTTATTTTTTTGGACCCGTAGCTCAGCCTGGATAGAGCGGGTGGCTTCGGACCACCAGGCCGTGGGTTCGAATCCCATCGGGCCCTTTTTTTAATAATCAAGTATATTAGAGATAATTTTCAAATCATAACATGAATCCTGGAATTGGTTTAATGGATAGACGATTGAAAACCGAAAAAGATGCAATATCACTTGCGATGTCTGGAATTTTAAAAGAGTACAAAACAGAATATGATAAAGTTGAAACATTAGAAACAAAATATGACGACGATACGGGTGACTGGTATGTTGCATTAGGTTGGGAAGAAAAACGTGCAATTGTTAAAATGGATTCAGTACTAGCAAAAATAACAGAAATTAAAGAAATTTAACTTAATTTTTTGAATTCAACATTTGGAGCATCATTTTGATTTGGGATAATAAGTAATCCACCTTCATGAAGTTGTTTTAATAGTTGCATAACTTCTTTTTCGACCTGTGTTCTTTGTAAACCAGTTTGTTGAGCAAATAGATCTACCAATTCTGTAACTTTTCTTTGTCCATTACAAGACTTCCAAAAGTCTATGATTGCTTGATTTACCATAAAGCCCTGTTCGTGTTCATTTGCAAGAACCAAAGAGCCATCCTCTTGTTTTACTAAATTTCCTACACCTTGTGGAACTGCAGTTTCATAATTGATAGGGGCAGGAGTATTTTGAGAACCCATTGTTTTCATCATGGCCTTTGCCTCATCAGACATTTTATCCATAGTCCATGGAGGATCCCAAACGATTTCTACATCAACATTATTTACACCAGAAACTTTTTTTGCGTATCTTTTAACATCATCAACCATTGTTTCATGTAAAGGACAACCTTTAGTTGTCATGGTCATTTTGATATTTACATCATTATTTTCAGTTATATCAATTCCATAAATTAAGCCCATATCTACAATACTTAGTGGAACTTCAGGGTCCATACATTTTTTGAGTGAATCACGTACATTTTCTGCATTAACCGTACTCATGAAAAAAAGTAACATGAAATGAATAAAAACTTTCTATTAATTAGCTTGGAATAATTTTTTTATAGATTCTTCAAATGGTGCCTTTGCAACACCATTCTCTGTAATAATACCAGCAATTAATTCAGGAGGGGTCATATCAAATGCAGGATTGATTACATTAATTCCATCTGGTGCAGTTTTTTTATCGCCTATTCCAGTCACTTCAGATCCTTTTCGTTGCTCAATTATTACATCTTGAGGATTACTTTTCATATCAAATGTCGAGAGTGGTGCAGCTACATAAAATGGGATATTATGTTGGTTTGCCATAGTTGCTACTTGGTATGTTCCGATTTTATTATAAACATGACCTGTTCGTAAAATTCTATCTGCACCAACAATAATTTTATCTACAAGATTATTTGCCATAGAATAACCAACTGCAGTATCAGGAATCAAACTTACATCAATTCCATCATGCTTTAATTCAAATGCGGTAAGCCTTGATCCTTGTTGTATTGGACGAGTTTCAGTAGCTATAACTTTAATATGTTTACCACTATCTCTTGTAGCACGAATAACTCCTAATGCAGTACCATAACCTACAGTAGCTAACGCACCAGCATTACAATGAGTCATTATTGTATCATTATCATTGAATAATTCAGAGCCATTTTTGCCCATAGACATATTTATTTTTACATCATCTTCTGCCATTTTTTTTGCAGTTTCAATTACATTGGTTCTTATTTCATTAACAGTAACTGATTCATTTGCAACTTGCATAATTTTATCTAGTCCCCATGCTAAATTTACAGCGGTAGGTCTAGTTTCAAATAGAATTTTTTTAGCAGTTTCCATATATGAAATTAAGTCATTTTTTTCAGTAGCATTGCTTTGCAATGAAGCTAAAGCAAGTCCAAATGCTCCAGAAACACCAATTGCAGGAGCACCTCTTACTACAAGAGTCTTAATCGCTTCTGCAACTTGATTAAAATCAGTATAAGTGACATATTCAAGAACTGTAGGTAATTTCGTTTGATCAATCATAACAACCGAATTATTTTTCCATTCAATAGTTCGTAATGTCATGTTTAATAGAATAAAATCAGGTATAATTAATTTTCATTTTTATCGATAATTGTGAATTTTTCTAAAAATTCTGAGAGTTTTTTAGTTCCAGAATTTTGGAAAGATAAGTAATTAGATGCACTAAATAGCCCTTTCTGGATTGTTTTTTCGTAGAAATCATCTTGATTTAGTTGTAGAATAGTTTTTTCAAGATTATCTAAATTAGTGTATATACATGAATTATTTTTTAACGCAGATGGAATACCGAATTTAGGCTTTACAGGTAGAGATATAACTGGTTTTTTTAAAAGATAACAATCCAATATTACAGTTGTAAAATCAATTACAATAACAAATTTTGCATTTTTTACTATTGAAGTAAAATTTCCATTTTTGAAAATTCGAATATTTGGATTAATATCTTTAGCAATTTGAGTAGGATCAAATTCATTTGGATCCGGATGAGGTTTAATAATCAAATCTAAATTTAATTTAGTTAATAATTTACAAACATATTGTATTGTATAGATGTTTTTTTTAATTGTATCAGTAGTTAGATCAAATATATTTTCCTCGGTAGGAGATTGCGTTGCTAGTACAACATAATTCTTTTCCATAATTTCAGGTTCAGTTTGTTCAATATTATCAAAAGCAGTACAACCAATTTCAATAATTTTATCTTTTTCAATTCCACATTCTTGACGATATTGATGATCAATTTTTCCCCAAACCAGTGAAAGATCAACATTTGAAGATATTACTCCACCCATGTGAACATTATGCTCATATGCTTCTTCAGTGTCAAAGATCAAACCATGTTGATTTAGAAAGATAGGTATTTTTTGGATTTTTCCCAATTGAAAAAGAATTTGTTCATTAGGTCCCACAACACTATTTAGCATAATTCCAGAAAAATTATATTTTTTGAATAATTTTTTAGCAAGTTCTATTTCATAGATATTTTCAGAGACTCTATTTTTGAATAATTTAATAAAATCTGATTTCAATAGATGCCAAAAAATCATATTATCAAAAGTAAATATTTTTGAAAAAATATCGTCGTTAGAGAATAATTCATCTAAGCTTTTTTCAAATGATTGTGTTAATGTAAAAGAGATGTTTTTTAGTGATTCAGAGCTTAGAGAGTTTTCATTTTCAATCATTGCTTCAGAATTCTTAATTAACGAGATTGTTTTTTTATTCCAAATTGCAGGTTTGCGCCTATTATATACAACAAAAGGTGATTTATTTTCAATGAGAAATTTTTGAAAATTCAACGTATTAAATTCTGAAAATAATATACATTTTGAGTTCTTTTTCAGATTATTTTTTTTAATTAATAAATTTGATGTTTTTTCTGAAAATGATTTTAGTTTTGTGAATGTTTTTTTTGAGAGTTTTATGTCATAACTATGATTCTTAAATCCAATTTTATACACAGTTTTTAATGAATCTAATGGAGAGAAATCTGGAACAAGCCGATTAGAATTAAGTAATGATACATTTTGTGTGAAATTTTTTATAATATTAATCGACGTATTAGAACAATAAAAAAATGCATCAGGATAATAAAGTGAAATTTTATGGAATTCGATAAATTTTTTTAGAAAATTTATCAGTATGTTTATGAATTCAGCTTTAATTAACGACCCTAGATTTACACCTTCATAGATTAAATTTTTCATTATTTCAGGATTTTCATACCAATTTGATAGTTTGTACGATTTTGATTGTAGATTATTCCTTTCAATATCAGTCAAAAAAGTATCAGAAATAGTATGTGGTATACTATTATCTTCTAATTTTTTATGAGCAGGATAATTTATTGAAATTATTATTATATTTTTATTTTTGTTTAATTCTAATAATTTTTCAAGATCATTAGGATTATCAAATATTACAATTGTTTTTGTATTCATACTTACTTACATAGACCATTTTTTCCAATCATAATCATCAAAATTAATATTGATCATTTCATTATCATTTGGTTTCCAAGATATATCTGCTAATGTTAAAACACGAGATATGTTTTTATCTAGATTCAGATGTGCAGAAGCGATATTTTTTGGTATGTGAATTAATTTTGGATTTTCACTATCAGATTCAATTTCAGAATATGTTCCATCAGAATTTTTTACAATAAACAATACTTTTCCATGAATGCAAACAAAATAACTTGCTCGTTTTTTATGTATATGAGGACCCTTTATTTCACCAGGATTTATTGAACTAACATAGACCATTTTTGGTGGATTTTTGAGAAATTTATCCCAATCACGCCAAACAACTGTTAATTCACCATTAGCATGCCCATCAGAAATATCCTTCGTACTATGTTTCTCAAGATTATACGTGAAATAATCAGTCATTATCTAAAATTTCATATATTTACCATTAAAAGTTTGTATGAAATCATATCATTCATTACTACATTTTATAAATCAAAAATTTACATTTGAAATAAGTTGTTAACATTTGATTTATTGAAGAAAATTGATTCTCAACATATGTTTGAAACATATGACAAATGGCCAAATATTGCTGAGAAATTTCATTCGATTTATTTTCCAAAAATAGATATTAAAAATATAGAAAATATTGTTTTTGCAGGAATGGGGGGTTCTGGAACAATTGGTGATGTTTTCTCATCAATTCTATCAAAAACAAATATGCATGTTACAGTTGTAAAAGGATACTTACTACCTAAGACAGTCAATGAGAAAACATTAGTGGTATGTACAAGTATTTCTGGCAATACAAAAGAGACATTATCAATATTAGAAAACTCTAAGAAAATGAAAACAAAATTTATTGGTTTATCATCTGGAGGTATGATGGAGGAATTTTGTAGAAAGAATAATGTTGAGCATTTTAAAATTGAAGAAAATCACTCTCCTCGAGCATCATTACTTGGATTTCTATATTCTGCATTAAATATACTGGAAGATACAATTCCAATAAATAAAAATGAAGTAGACGAATCAATAAAAGAATTATACAAAATTAGAAAAAGAATTGGAACTGAATTTCTAGATCATAATAACATTGCAGTTAATTTAGGAGAATGGATTAAAGATATACCAATTGTATATTATCCATGGGGTTTACAATCAGCAGCAATAAGATTTAAAAATTCTATGCAAGAGAATGCCAAGAAACATGTAATGTATGAGGATATAATTGAAGCATGTCATAATGGAATTGTTGCTTGGGAAAAATCTTCCAATGTTCAACCAATTTTGATTCAAGGTATAGATGATCATACTAAAACTAAAGAGAGATGGAATGTTGTAAAAGAATATTTTGATTCTAACAAAATTGAATACAGAGAGATAAATTCCGTGAGCGGAAGTGTTTTATCAAAATTAGTTTGTTTAATTTATACATTAGATTTTACATCAATTTATAATTCAGTCAGTAGAGGAATTGATCCATCCCCAGTTAAATCAATAGATTTTATTAAAAATAAAATAATTTAGAAATTATTTTATTTTTTGTCTAAAAATTTCTTGAAAAGATTATTAATTTCATTAATTTGATTCAGTGAACCTTCATTAATTAATTCAAGATTTGGGATTACACAATGACCTCCAATAAATCCAGGAAACATTTTTGGTCTATTTTTAAGAATTTTGTGAATTTCATCAGAAAATGTCCACATTTCATCAAAATCAACATTTTCTTTATCAGATATCATTTTACTAATTTGAGCATAATTAATCAACCAGCCATAATAAGATGTATCACAGATAATTTTTGCAAGTTCTAATGTGAGTGGGTCCGACATTTTTTTACACTTCACACTACATTGTTTGAATCTAGATTCAAAAACTTTTGATGCTAATTTTGATTTTGGTATATAGTCATATACAGAATAGAATTTAACATAACGTTTTAGATCACGAAGCATACGTTTGTGAACACCTCTAGTTGCACTGTAGAGTATAGGAATTTGTAATTTTTTTTGGATTTTTTCGGTGGTGTGAGGACTAATAGTACTATGTATAATTATCACATCAGATACAAATTTTTTTTGTAGTTTCAAAACTTGTGAAATAAATGAATTGTCAAATGGAATGCATATATGCATGCATTCAATTTTATGATTTTTTAATAATGGATTTTTTATGGATAATTTTGGATTTTTATCATATCCATCAACTGGAAAAGTTTTTGATAGTAATTGAAAGATGGGATAACCTATTTCACCTAAACCAATTACAATGTCTTTTTTCATATTTTTACTTAATTCAGACATTAAGAAACTTTACGATTAATAATATTAAAAATTTAAAAAACACCTTTTAGAAAATAGATATGAGTAAAAAATAGATATGAGTAAAGTTGATTGTATAATACAAGCAAGAACAAGTTCAACAAGACTTCCAGGGAAAGTTTTGAAGAAGATTACAAAAGATGAAACTGTTATAGAGTTTTTAATTAGTCAATTAAGATTTTCAAAATTCATTAATAAACTAATAATTGCAACAACAAATTTAGAAGAAGATAAAGTAATTGTTAATTTTTGTAAAGATAATAATATAAAATATTTTACAGGTGACAGTTCAAATGTCTTAAAAAGATATTTTGATTGTGCAAAAGAATTTGATTCAGAAAACATTTTGAGAGTTACTTCTGATTGTCCATTAATTGATCCAAATTTAGTTGATCATGGTATTAAGATGTTTTTAGATGGTCAATACGATTATGTGACAAATTCATTAGAATCATCATTTCCTCATGGATTAGATTTTCAAATTTTTTCATTTAAAACATTAGAATATGTTTACAATAATGCAATACTTGATTCTGATAAAGAACATGTAATTCCGTTCATATTCAATAATAAAGATAAATTTAAAATTTTTAATATAAAAAATGATAACAATTTTTCTAATTTTAGAATCACTATAGATTGGATTGAAGATTTAGAATTAATTAAAAATATTATTTCAAGAATTCAAATTCGGCCAATACTAATGAATCATGTAATTAAACTTCTTGAGGAGAATAGAGAATTAATTAAGATTAATTCAAATCGTTTAGGACACAATCCATTTCTTGACTTACAAAGATAGATAAAATATATTTATAATTTTTGTAAGTAAAGAAAAATAACTAATAAATTGAAAAATTAGTACTTGAAAGATAATTTACATCTTAAACTATTTGATAAAAAAGAATATTTTACTCATCATAGATAGTAATTAAAAAGCAAATGTATCATCATGTACAAATCACAATATGATAATTATTAGAATAACAAATTAAATTCTATATTTCTTAGATAGAATTTCTATTGTGTTTAAAACAATTTTTGAGAATAATGGAGTGATGTCATTTCGAATTTGTTGAATTTTTTTATCAAAATCTGTGATTGAGTTATTGATTAAGTTATGTTTTAAGGTTGTAATTACATCTCCTGAATCAATTTTTGGTTCCAAATAATGTGCAGATAAAATAATTTCAGTTTCATTATTTGTTAATGCTTGTTTAATTGGTTGAGCTCCAGCATATTCCGGTAATTTTCCTCTGTGAATTCCAAATGCACTAATCGTTGCACCTTTAACTATTTCAGACGGGATAATGTATCTCCAAGATACTTCTACGATATAATCAGATTTTGGACAATTTTTTATTTCCAAATTTTTTGAATCAATTGTTTCTAAAGGAATTGATAATTTTTTACATTCATTAACAAATAAATCATAGTCATCACGAACGCCTCTATTGGAATCCTGTGTACGTGGATTAAATTTATGTGTGTAAATCTTTAGGATTTTGAATTTTTTTAATTTCCCAAGAGTAGTTAGAACATTGAAACCATGTGCCCTGGATAGAAATCCTACAATTGTTAACATATTGAATTACAATTTAGTTCAATAAAGGTTACTAATCACTTTTGTGTTAACTATTAATTTCACGCTTTTAGAATAAATAGTATAATGATTGTATTGAAAACTATAACTAATTCTGATATTAGATTTTTATTTGATTCATTGAAAGAGAGAAATTCGAATGTAAGTATATCACATAAAAAAATGCCATCGTATGAACAACATGTTAAATTTGTAAAATCAAAGCCATACTCAAAATGGTATGTGATTTTAAAAGGAAAAGAGAAAATTGGATCTATTTATTTATCTAAAAATGATGAAATTGGGATATCTATTTTAGAAGATTATAAAAAGAAGAATATTGAAAAATATGTATTAAAACTATTAATGAAGAAAAATCCACGCAAACGCTTTCTAGCTAATGTAAGTCCAAATAATAAGAAATTAATATCATTTTTCAAAGATAATGGTTTTAAATTAATTCAATACACATACGAATTTGAATCATAATCCTTCTAGGAATTCTCCAAAAATTAGTTATCATCACATTTTTAGTCATATTTTGAATATAAATAAACAATTTTAGTGTGAATAAGAAGAAGGTTATTTATTCTCCAAAAAAATTTATTTAACAAATGTATAAAGGAAAAAGAATTTTGATTACGGGAGGTACTGGCTCTTTAGGGAAAGCATTAACTAAAAAACTTCTTTCCATGGATGTTGAAACTGTTAGAGTACTTAGTAGAAATGAAGATAAGCAAATACAAATGGAAAATGAAATTAAAGATGATAGATTAAGATTTTTTCTAGGAGATATAAGAGATAAAGAACGATTGATACAATCATTTGAAAATATAGATATAGTTTTTCATGCAGCTGCGTTAAAACACGTTCCTAAAATTGAATATAATCCATTTGAAGCAATTAAAACTAATATTATTGGTTCCCAAAATGTAATAGATGCAAGTATTGCACAAGATGTTGATAAAGTAGTTTGTATAGGTACTGATAAAGCAGTATCACCACTCAATACATATGGTGCTACAAAGCTCATCATGGAGAAACTATTTGTCAGTGCAAATAATTATCTAAGCGAAGAGACACATAGAACAAAATTTGTTGCAGTTAGATACGGCAATGTATTAGGTAGTAATGGTTCAGTTGTACCAAAATTTATTGAATTATTAAAATCACATGAAAAAATATCAATTACAGATAATGAAATGACAAGATTTACAATCTCAATGAACGATGCATTGGATTTTATCCTAAATTCAACTGAAATTGCAAAAGGTTCAGAAATTTTTATTCCAAAAATGGTTGCATATGATATGAATATTTTAACCTCAACACTATACGAGTTAATAGAAAAAACGGAAGAAGATGTTGTCGGAATAAGACCAGGTGAAAAACTTCATGAGATTTTAATCAATTCGGATGAATTACAAAATACTTATGAAATAAATGACATCTATGTTATTTTAAGTCCTCTAATTCATCCATCTGTTAATTCAAGTCCAAATATGCGTAATTATAATGAAAAAGAACTTAATGAGAGATACCCAGGGATTAGAAAAATAACAGATATGGAAACGTATTCATCAAATAATGCACAAAAAATTTCGAAGAGTGAATTAAAAGAAAAGATTTTGGATTTAGATCTAATATGAAGATTCTTGCAGTGACGCTTGAACGATGTTCAGGTTGTTCTGTATTTGTAGATGACCGAATTGTATTTTCATCCAGTGAAGAACGTTATACAAGAAAAAAATCTGATGCACTTTTTCCAAAAAATTCAATTAAAAATGCTCTCAAATATTGTAAAATAGAACCAAAAGAATTAGATCATGTTTTGATTTGTGGAAATAGATTAAGTTTAATTCCATCCATCATGAGAGAATATTCAACATTTTCAGTGGATGATCAATTGCGTGCAATGAATGAATATTGGTATCCAAAATTAATACAAGGAAAAGATGTATCATACGTTAATCTTTTCAAAAATAAAATTGATCTTGAAAATTATCCATTCAATACCGAATGGGGTAAAAAATTTGATTATTTTGCACTACAAAATCCATATTCAATTGATGATGAAACAAAGGTTTCAGAATTTTTTAAAACAACACTTTCATCATTGCTTAACATAGAAAAAACAAAGATTTTACATATAGAACATGATACATGCCATGCAGCTTATGCACTATATGGTAGTAAATTAAGAGAGAAAAATACGCTAATAATAACAGCAGATGCATGGGGTGATGATCTAAGTGCAACTATTTCAATTTTTGATGGGAAAAAAATTAATCGTGTTAAAGAATATAATCATAAAGATTTTCAACTTGCAAGAATCTATAGATATACAACACTAGTACTTAGGATGTTAGCAAATGAACATGAATACAAAGTTATGGGCTTAGCTCCATATCATAAGAGTGTAAAAACAGAAGAAGTTGAAAGAGTATTTGAAAATATGCAATCTCTTGATGGATTAGAGTTTTCGTTTAATTCAGAAATTAAAGATATTTTTCATTATCTTAATGAGAGTTTAAAATATTTTAGATTTGATCATATTGCATCAGGATTACAATCATTTACAGAAAAAATCCTTTTAGAATGGTTTTCAAATATAATTAAAGAATACAATGTATCAGAAGTAGTGTATTCAGGTGGAATATCAATGAACGTTAAAGCTAATTTAGTTATATCAAAAATACCTGAAATTAAGAAATTTTTTGTATGTGGTGCAGGTACAGATGAAACATTACCAATGGGGGCATGTTATCACTATGCAGAAATTAATAATATTTCACCAAAACCATTAGAAAATCTATATCTTGGAGATGATAGTTTTTACACGGAAGATGAATTAATTGATTTAACAAATTTCACTGTTACAAGATTTGAATCTGTTAAACAAATTCTAGATAAGTTATTGGATAATAAAATAATAGGGATTTGCAGAGGGCGGATGGAAATGGGTCAACGCGCATTAGGAAATCGTAGCATCATTGCAGATCCTAGAAATATTTTAAATGTAGAAAAAATTAATGATTCAATTAAAAATCGTGATTTCTGGATGCCATTTGCCCCTATAGTTTTGGAAGAATACCAAGATGTATTAATTGAAAACCCAAAAAAAATAGAATCCCCTCATATGACGATTGCATTTGAAACAAAAAATGGAAAACAAACAATTCCAGCAACCGTACATCGTTCAGATGGGACTGCAAGAGCACAATTACTAAAAAAATCAGTTAATCCAGAACTATGGGAACTAATTTTTCAATTCTACAAAAAAACAGAAGTTCCTGCAATTCTAAATACATCACTCAATCTACATGGATTTCCAATAGTTAGAACAATAGATGATGCACTAAACGTGTTTAAAAATTCAAAACTTGATGTTTTATGGCTTAATAATCATATCATTGAGAAAAATTAGAAATTATTATTTCAATGCAGTGAATGCAGAATAATTTTTTGTAGCTTTTTTCTGTAGAATTTTAGAAAAATTTGAAGCTGAAAGTCCCACACAAGGACGAAGAGTATCTATATTAGATTTAGTGAAGTTTTCACCTTTTGTGATTTCTTTTGTTGTCCAAATTCCTCTTTTTTGTATAATTTTTGTTTGAGTTTCACTTTTTGTAATCATTTTTTTACTGTTGCCTAATGCAGATTCCAGTTCTCTTATTTTTTTTACCATTTCTTTGAATCTTATAGGATCTAATGAATGAGGATGATCTGGACCCTCAGAATTAATATCTAATGTGAAATGTTTTTCTATTACACATGCACCTAGTGCAATACTTCCAAGTATAGCAGTATCCCCAGATGTATGATCAGAATATCCAATATTTAGATTGAATTTGTGTCTAAACATTTCAATTACTTTCAAGTTTGTATCATGAATTGGAGAAGGATATTGTGTAGTTGCTTGCATCAGAATAAGTTTACTATTACCAGATTTTATGATATTTTTTACTGCTAGAGATATTTCTTTTAGAGTACTTGCTCCAGTGGCTAAAAATATTGGTTTTTTTTGTTTTGCTATATATTTAAGAAATTCAATATTTGTTATTTCCCCAGAACCAATTTTAATTGCAGGAATATTATATTTCATTAATTCATCTACAGCTTCTACATGATATGGTGCTGAAAGAAATTGAATATTACATTTCTTTGCAAATTCATTTAATTTTTTAATCCAATCTAAAGGTAATTCAGCATTTTTATAGACATCCCATACAGATTTTTTCCATGTAGATTGAAATGATATTTTATTTTCAAAACCTTTCTTTGACAAAATTTTATTAGTTTCAAATGATTGAAACTTTGCTGCATCAGCCCCAGATTCTTTAGCTTTTTTAATTAATTTTTTGGCTTTGTTAATATCACCATCAAAATTTGAACCAATTTCTGCAATTATATAACATGGATAATTTTGTCCTATCAATCTATTTTTAATTTTAATTATTTTTGGTTTCAAATTATTTCACATATTTTTTAGATTAAAAAGTTGTATAATCTCATCTTTTTTAATCTCTAACCAATCATTAAATTCAATTGACTTATGTTTAACTATAGATTTTGATAATTTGTTATCTAAAGACGTATTTTTTGGTCGTTTTGCGATAAAAGAATAATTATCTATTGAATCAGGTTTAACACAATCTTCATTGAATCCCAATTTTTGTGCCATTAATAGACAAAATTCATATTTTGAAAGTTTGGTGTCAGCGCCCAGATGAATAATTCCTTTAAAATTCGAGATTCCAACATCCAAAATTTGTTCACTTAGATTTTCTACAGATAATGGTGAAAAATATACATCACTGAAGCCAACAACACTATTTTTATTATATAATTTTTTCAACATTGTGTTAAACAAATATTTTGTAGAATTATTTATTCCGTAGAAATTTGTTCGTATGATTGCAAAATCATCACAATTTTCAGATATATTTTTTTCACCATCAAGTTTAGTTTTTGCATATAGATTTTGTGGATTTGGAATATCATCTTCAGCATACATACCATGAACACCATCAAATATAGAATCAGTGGAAATGTGAATAAATCTTGAACCATTTTTCTTACAATTTTTTGCAATAAATTTTGGACCTATAGAATTTATTTCAATGGCAAGTTTTGGATTTTTTTCAATATAATCAATATCTGTTCTACCAATACAATTAATTACTAATTCAGGTTTTTCTGTTTCAATTAATTTTTCAATTTTATTATGATCAGTTATATCTAATTGAATGATGCCATTTTTTTCATTTAGTTTTGTTGTGATTATAGGTAATTCTCTTTTTTTTGATTCATGATGCACGCCAATTCCTAAAAAACCATACCCAAGTAAAATTATTTTATTTTTCATAAACATTAAAAGTTGGATATCATAATAAAAATCAGTATCTAACTATGAAAACAATTCTATATTATATTTCTGATCATGGTTTAGGTCATCTAACTCGTTCTGTAGCAATTATAAGAGATATTCAAAATAAAACTAAAATTTTAATTCGAAACTCAAATATAGATTTTCTTGAGAAATCATTACCAGGAATTCCGATTCTAGAAGGCAAAACAGATCAAGGAGCAATAATTTCAGATAATTCTATATCAATTAATTGGAAAGAAACAGAATCTGCAGTAACAAAATGGTATTCCAATTTTAAATCAAATACAGAAAGTGAAAGAATAATCATTAACAAAATTAAACCAGATCTCATAGTGTCAGATATATCTCCAATTCCACTATTTGCTGCAAAAAAATTGGAAATACCATCAATTGCAATATCAAATTTTACATGGTTAGATATTTTTTCTAGATTAGAAAATTTTGATTTGAAAGATTTAGAATTGTCTTATGAAAACACATCTCTATGCATACAATTACCATTTAGTACAAGTATGGATGTTTTTAAGAATAAAAAAAAGGTGGGAATTATTTCTAAAAATATTACCAAAACAAATGATAAAGTCAGAGATGAATTGAATATAGATAAATCAAAATTTGTAGTTTTTATTAATCTCCCAAAATTTTTTAAAATTACATTTAGAAATTTTGAGAATTTTCAAATAATTTCAACAGGTGCAAAAACTAACTTAGATAATACAATTTTTATCAACCCAATAACTGAAGGACAAAACTTGATTAATGCATCGGATTTGGTAATTTGTAAATGTGGTTACGGAATGATAACAGAGTGTCTTTCTTCTGGAACTCCATTTCAATTAATTGCTGATAATAACCATCCAGAACAAAAAGCGATGATTGATAAACTAGAGACGTACGGTATAAAAAATGTCATACCTAATTGGGAAAATGGAGAGATTGTAATAGATTTTAATTCAATCAAATATTATAAAAATTTTAAAAATGAAAATTCTATTGTTAAAAATATTATAATGGAATTTTTATAATCAATGGCAACACTTTAAATTGAAATTGTTCAAAATATAATCCTGGGCAAAATAAAAATAAATCTATTTGAACCATGCAGTGATAAATCTGAAGAACAGAGCGTTATACGTGTATTAAGAAGTAAATTTTGGGCATCAGGTTCAGGTAGAGCTAATGTTTACAAATTTGAATCTCAATTTAAAAAATATGTTAATTCTGATGATTGTTTAGCAGTAAATAGTGGAACTGCAGCACTAAATATTGCAGTTTCACTTTTAGATATTAAAGATAAAGAAGTCATAATTCCATCAATGAGTTTTGTTTCAACAGCAAATTGTGTTTTAAAAAATGGTGGTAAACCCGTATTTGTTGACATAGATCCAACTACATTATGTATAGAACCAAAAGAGATCTTAAAATCAATTACAAAAAAAACTAAAGCAGTAATTCCAGTACATTTTGGAGGCATGCCATGTAATATGAAAGAAATTTTAAAAATTTCTAAAAAATATGGAATTAAAATTATTGAAGACGCTGCACACGCAGCAGGTGCAAATTATGGAAAAAATAAAATTGGAAGTCACGGATTTGCAGTTTGTTTTAGTTTTCATCCAATAAAAAATTTAGCAATGCCAACAGGAGGATTAATTTCAATAAATGATAAAAAATATAAGAATATCAGAGAAAAGATTCAAACAAAAAGATGGTGTGGAATTTCAAACAGACATGATGGAGGAACTGCAGATGCATTATATGATATTAATGAAATAGGAGATAACTATTACATGAATGAGATATCTGCAGTAATTGGAATTGAACAATTAAAAAAATTAAATAAAATGAATTCGATTAGAAAGAAAATTGCAAAACGTTATGCCTCAGAATTAGAAATGACGAAGAAAATGGCTTACAGTAATGATTGTGCATATCATTTGTATTGGATTTGTGTTAAAAATAGAGATAAACTTAGAAAAAAATTACTTGAAAATGGAATACAAACAGGTACACATTATAGACCAATTCATACATTTAGATTATATCATAACAAAAAGATTAAGCTTCCAGTAACAGATAGAGTTGGAAATGAAATAATTACTTTACCAATACATCCAAATCTTACTGATAATCAAGTTACAAAAGTCATATCATTAATAAATAAATTTTCATAATATTTTTTTCAAGAGATTATCTTATTGTTTTTTATATTTTATAATAAATTATTTTGAATGAATTAATTATAAATTCATTTTAATGCATATATACACTGGATTTATTGTATGAATAATAAAATGGATAATTTGAAAATTTGCCAAAGATGTATACAACCTAATACTAGACCAGGAATTTATTTTGATGAAAATGGTATTTGTGGTGCGTGTTTATGGAAAGAAGATGAGGAAAAAATTAATTGGGAGAAAAGGAGGGAAGAATTATTTGAAATTGCACTATGGGCAAAAAAAGAATCAAATGGAAATTATGATTGCGTCATAGGGGTTAGTGGTGGAAAAGATAGTACAAAACAGGCAATAGTTGCAAAAGAAGAACTTGGATTAAATTGTTTATTAGTCAATTACGAACCAGAAGGTATAACAAAAATTGGTAGAGACAATCTTGAAAACTTGAAAAATTTGGGATTTGATGTAATCTCAATAAGACCAAATCCCAAGATTATGAAAAAATTAATTCGTCGAGATTTTTTTAGACATTTAAATCCAATAAAAATTACTGAATTTTCACTTTATTCATCAACATATATTATTGCAGAAAAATTCAATATACCATTAATAATACAAGGAGAAAATCCAGGTTTAACATTAGGTACTAGTAGAACAGGAGTTGGAACTGATTCCAATGCATTAAATGCCGAAAAAATACAAACATTAGCCTCAGGGTGGGAAGAATATCTAGATGATGACATAAAAGAAAAAGATTTGTTTTTGTTTCATTATGATAAGAAAGAATTAGAATCTAAAAAAATTAAAGGAATTTGGTTGAATTATTATTTGAAAGAATGGTCGAATCCAGGTAATGCTGAATTTTCGAAAAAATATGGATTTACAACTAGAGACTTATCATTTAATCCACTCTCAATTGGTACATATGTAAAAGAAGGCAGTCATCCAGGAACATACTACACATTAGATACAGATTTAACACAAGTAAATCAATTATTAAAATTTGTAAAATTTGGATTTGGTTTATGTATGGACCATGCTTGTTTTGATTTTAGAGAAGGATACATTTCTAGAAAAGAAGCATGTGATTTAGTTAGAAAATTTGATGGTAAATGTTCAGAAAAATATATTCAAAATTTTTGTGATTATATAGATATAACAAAAGATGAATTTTGGAAAACTGTAGATTCATTTCGAGGTAAGATGTGGGAAAAAGATGAATTTGGAAAATGGGATAATTTAGTTTGGCGAAAACTAGATTGTTGAATTTTTTTTATTTTAGATCAAATTATGAAGTAAAATATTGACAATATTACAATATTTGTGGAAATATTATTTTCAGTTATTCATTCATAGTAATTCAATAAATATAAGAAAATTCACTAGTATGAATAATTACAAGATTTTATTAAGAAATACTTGAAAAAACTCTTATGAAGTTATTAGTTACAGGTGGATTAGGTTTTATTGGAAGTAATTTCATTCAAAGAATATTAGATAAAAATAGTGATTTTAAGATAATTAATGTTGATGCAGAATTAGGTGGTTCAAATAGAAAGAATTTATCAGATATTGAAAATAATGGAAATTATGAATTTGTTAAAGGAAATATAACAAATAGAAGATTAATGGAAAAGTTAATTTCACGTTGTGATGCGGTGATAAATTTTGCGGCAGAGTCATTTGTGGATAAAAGTATAAACAATGCAGAACCATTCTTAGTATCCAATGTCAGAGGAGCCTATACAATATTAGATTTAATTACAAAACAAAATAAACGAATGATTCAGATTTCTACAGATGAAGTATTTGGAAGTTTATCAACGGAAACAGCAGATGAAAAAACAAAATACAATCCATCAAACCCATATGCTGCAACTAAAGCTTCTGCAGAATTATTAATTAATTCATACTCAAAAACTTATGATTCAGAGGTGATCATCACACGATGCACGAATAATTATGGACCAAAACAATTTCCAGAAAAATTAATACCTAAAACAATTTTACTAGCAAAACAAGGTAAAAAAATTCCAGTTTATGGTAATGGGACAAATATTCGTGATTGGATATTTGTGAACGATCATTGCGATGCAATTTACAAGGTGTTAATTGATGGTGAGGCGGGCCAATCATATAATATTTCTGGAGACAATGAGATCAGTAATTTACAAATTATAAATCAGATTTTAGAAACATTGAACATTACAGATGAATTAATAGAATTTGTTGAGGATAGACCAGGTCACGATTATAGATATAGTTTAGATTCATCAAAAATAAAAAATGAATTAAAATGGAAAAATAATATTAATTTCAAAGAAGGACTAAGAAAAACAATTGAATGGTATGAAAAAAATTTAGAATATTATAAAACAACATTAAATGAAATTTCAAAATCAAGCCCATGGAAAAACTAGATTTTGATAAAAGAGATTTTCATTGTCAAAATAATTCACAATATGAAAATGGTGAGATGATTTACTATCATTTGATCTAAGGATTTAATTTAATGGAATTAGCGAGAATCATATGAAGAATGAGTCAAACTCTAACCCTAGAAATAGACCATTGTATATCAGAAGAGTAGAAAAATCTAATCCTGAAGAACAATTAGTTAGTTCTTTAACTAAAAAATTTGGGGAGAGATTTACAAATTATAGAAAAGAATATTTCAAAGTACTAAATAATCCAGAACACAACTATAATTTTTTCCCAGAATTTCCAATTAATGTTTTAGTTGAGGTATTGAACAAATGCAATCTTGAGTGTATTATGTGTTTGTCATCACACAGAAAGGGACCTACCAAAGTAATTGAAGACGATATGATTACCAAACTTTTTCAAGAGTTTAAAGATAACAAATTACCTGCTTTAATGTTTGGAGCTGGTGAAGAACCTCTAATGTATAAAGACATTGATAAAATGTGGGAAAAAGCGAATTCTATTGGAATTATGGATAATTTTCTATTTACAAATGGTACATTCCTCACTGAAGAAATGTGTCATAAAATTTTAGACAGTAAAGTATCAAGAGTGTTTATTTCCATAGATGCAGCAACTGAAGAAACGTATAGAAAAATTCGTCAGACTAACAAAAGCATAGAGAGTGATGTAGAAGGTAATAACAAATTACAGATTATTAAAGAAGATGAGAATAGATTAGAAAAAATTGAAAATAATATTAGAAAATTAGTAGAGTTAAGAGATTCTAAAAAATTATCTTTACCGTTAATACGTGTATCATTTGCAGTTCAACATGCAAATAAGCATGAAATAGAATTATTCAAAAACAAATGGGAATGTATAGTAGATTTTATCGAATTTCAAGAAACTCAGAATATTGGTTTTGATAAATTAGCAAAATTATCTGAAAAGGAACGTTGGATGAGAAGAGAACCATTATACAAAACAGATTATAAAAAAGATTGTAATGCACCATTTCATTCTGCAACAGTCTGGTCAGATGGTTCAGTTATTCCATGTTGTACTTTTCAAGGAAAAAATTTGACACTTGGAAATATTAAAGGTATACCAGAATTAGGAATTCCAGCTCAAACTTTGAAAGAATTATGGAATGGTGAGAAAATTAATGAGTTAAGGGAGCAATTTAAGACGGGAAAATTAAATATTGTTTGTCAGTCATGCCTAAATGCAAGACAAACAGAATTATGGGAAAATATTGAAGAAGAGAGAAAATAAATTATATTTTGTGTTGATATGAAAATGAATGATAATTTAGATCCATGTTTTATAATTGCAGAAGCAGGATCTAATTGGAAATGTGGTTCATATGAAGAAGATCTTGATCAAGCTAAAAAGTTAATCAGAATTGCATCAAGTGCAGGAGCTGATGCAATAAAATTTCAAACGTACAAATCAAAAACAGTATATGTAGAAAATGCGGGAAAAAGTAGTTATTTATCAAAAAATGGGATTGATGAAAATATCAATGACTTGTTTGATCATTTATCTATGCCATATAAAATGATTCCAGAAATTGCAGAATTTTGTAAAGAAGAAAAAATAGCATTCATGTCAACACCATTCTCTGTTGAAGATGCATCAGAAATTGATCCATTTGTAAAAATTCACAAAATTGCATCTTTTGAAATAAATCATGTTAAATTATTAGAATTTCTTGCTAAAACAGGTAAACCAATAATTTTATCAACAGGAGCAAGTGATTACGAAGATATTAAATTTGCAATAAAATGTTTAAAAGATAATGGATGTAATGATCTGACATTACTTCAATGTACATCAGAATATCCTTGTATGCTTGAATCATTAAATTTAAAAACAATTCCAGAAATGCGAATTAAATTCAATGTTCCAGTAGGATTTTCGGATCATTCGAAGGATCCTGTGATAGGACCAGTTTCTGCAGTTGCATTAGGAGCTACAATAGTAGAAAAACACTTTACATTGAATAAAAATTTAGATGGACCAGATCATAAATTTGCAATTAATCCCGAAGAATTAGAACTCATGGTAAGATCGATTAGGGATATTGAAAAGACATTTGGTGAGAAGGAGAAAAAAATTATTGATGCTGAAAAAGAATTAAGACAATTTGCAACTCGATCTATTCAAGCAATCAAAGATATTAAAAAAGGTGAGAAGTTAATTGCGGGGCATAATTTCGAGATTCTAAGACCTGGGAATAAAAAGAGAGGTTTACCAGGAAGATATTTTTCAGAAGTTAATAACAGATATGCAACAATGGATATCATGAAAGGTGATGGAATAATTGAATTTAGTTAAATATGAAATTCAAAAAAATGGCTTCATTATAAGAAAAAATAAATAATTAATTGGTAATTATATTTTTTTTGAATTGATCAGATAATTTACTTATTAATTCAAAAGATTTTTTATAGAATTTAACTATATTTTCATCTGAGATTTCAACATTTGTATAATATCCACCATAATAAAATAAATCTGAAAGATCTTGTGCTAATCCATCAGGTTCAAAATCAAATGAATTATTTTCAAGATGTAATAGATAATTCCTAAAATCTGAATTATTAATTTTTACATCTAATGCATTTCTAATAAGTTTGGGTAATTCCGTAATATCAGTAAGCCTAAAAACATGCGGTAAAAAGTCATAATCAGTTTTTGTACAGATAATTGCAGGTTTATCATAATAACCCGCTTCAAAAGTAATACTACTTCTAATAGCAATAGTAAGAGCACAATTACTCAACAATTCATTAGAATCAAGTGAAGGATGAATCAAAATTGTATTAGGTAAATTTAGGATTTCTTTATAAAATTCTATACTATGCCAACTTCTATTATACATTCTAGGATGTTCTTTTATTACTAATTTGTAATCAATTGGCAATGATTTTAAAATATTTTTTATCAATTCAAGTTGATTGGTAAAAAATGGAGCATAAATTAGGAGCGTGTGTTCTTGTTCTACATGCAAAGGAAAGTAAACATATTTCAAATTTTGTGGTAAATTATATTTAAAATTTTTATCAATAAAATTTTTACGAATTTTTGTTCTGAAAATATCAAAAAAATAATTTTTAAAAACTTGATACTTAGTTCTTCCAATATGAGTATAATGCGTATTAAGATCAGAGTTTGATGAAAATAAATAATTTGTAGATGCTTTAAGCATCTCACTTCTTGATTGCAAAAAACGATCACCAATTTCTTGTTCAGTTGTTTTTAGATCATATTTTGTTTTGAAGTTGTTAAAATCTGTATCATTTATCTTGTTTTCATTATTTGATAAAGAAGGCCTTCCAAGATTATTAAGATCGTCAGAAATAATACATCTATTACCTAATCTGGTTGGTATTGGAATTAGAATTTTTATTCCTTTAGACTTACAAATTAGATTGAATAAATATCCATTACGTAGAAAAACATGTCTCATAATAACATAATCAGGATTAATTTTTTCTAGAATTGATTCAAAAAATTTAATTTCAAGTTCTAGAATTTTGAATACTTGGTTTTCAGTAAAGTTATGAAAATCATTAAAATTATAAAAATGTCGATCATTTAGTAATAATTCCATAAAATTAAGATTATATTCACTCTCTTTCTTTTTTAAATATTCGATATCAGGTTCAGTATTAATTTCATTCATATGATCATGGTAAAAATTATCTGAACTGAATTTTACAAATGTTTGATTCTGAAAATATTTTTTTGGGTTATCAGAAACATCAAATATTGAGTGAATTTCAAATTCTGAATTTTCATTAAGTTTTTTTGCTAGAAAAAAATTACTAAATGAATTATCTATCCAGAAAATTATTTTCGTCATGTACTATTTTTTTATTTAATACATTAAATAACATTTAAGAAATGTATAGAAATCTATATTACTAATTATATGGATGAATTAATGAATAAATAGAGTTCATGAAAGGAATAATTTTACATGGTGGACATGGAACAAGGTTACGACCATTAACACATACAGGCCCTAAACAATTACTTCCAATTGCAAATAAGCCAATGTCTGAATATTGCTTAGAATCAATAAAAGAAACAGGAATTACAGAAATTGCAATAATAATTGGAGGTATAGGATCAAATAAAGTTAAAGAATATTATGGAGATGGTGATAGTTTTGGAATAAAAATAACATACATTGAACAAAATGAACCAAAAGGAATTGCACATGCAATTAGACTTTGTAGAGAATTTGTAGGTAATGAAAAATTTCTAGTTTTTCTAGGAGACAACATTATACAAAAATCCATCAGAGATTTTGTAAGTAATTTTCAAAACTCAGATTACGATGCGACAGTATTACTCTGTGAAGTTGATGAGCCATCAAGATTTGGTATTGCAGATATTGAAAATGGGAAAATCCTAAAAATTACAGAAAAACCAAAAAATTCTACATCAAACCTAGCAGTAACCGGAATATACCTGTTAACTACAAAAATTTTTAAAGTTATAGATGATTTGAAACCATCATGGCGTAATGAATTAGAGATTACTGATGCATTAGATAACTTATTGAAACAAAATAATAATATTAGTTTTGAAAAAATTACAGATTATTGGAAAGATACAGGTACACCTGAAGATATTATCCATGCTAACGGAGAAATTATTAAAAATATTAGCGATTACTCACATGGAAAAATATCAAATAATGTAAAAATTTCTGGCAAGGTATTAACTGGAAAAAATTCCATCATAGAAGAAAATGTGACGATTTTAGGTCCTGTAATAATTGGAGAAAATTGCAATATTAAATCAGGAGTTGTTATTGGACCTAATACAAGTGTTGGAGATAATTCTACAATTAAACGTGGAAATATTGAAAAATCTATTATTATGAAAAACTGTGAAATAGATTCTGTAATAAATATTCGAGATAGTATAATTTCAAATAATTCAAAGATTATTCAATTTGACAAACTAAATGATGAAAAGATCTTTTTACTTGGTGAAGGGACAAAAGTCTATCTCTAAATCTACTTTTTAATTATCATAGCCTGTGATCCAGTTAATTCAATTAGATGTATTTGGTTTTCAGCTTTAAATTCTTTAAAGGCTTTTTGAATACCATCTGAATGATAATCATGTATTAAGATTATTCCTCCTCCAACCATTTTTGGAAAGAAAAATCTTAGTGAATCTATTGTACTTCTATACAAATCAACATCCAAATGAACAAAACAAAATTTCTTATCAATAATTTCTTTTCCAGATTCAGGAAATGTTCCTTTTATGATATGTACATTATCATATTTGTTTAACAAATTTTTGATGGATTTGCTACTAGTGTTGCTAAATTCATTATCATGCCAATGTTTTTGACCAAAATGGGTATCATCTTCAGATACTTCTGGTAGACCTGTAAATGTATCAAATAGATACAATTTTTTAGATTTTTTTACTTCACAAATTAATTTGGCAGAGCCACCTTGATAAACACCAACTTCTGCTAGATCACCTTCTAAAGCTGTTTGAGTTTTTACAATAGAATAGATCATGAAAGCTTCGTAAGGATAAAATGCAAAATCTACTTCTTTTTTTATCTCTTTTATGAGATCTACAATTTCTTTATCCTTGTAAAATGACAAAAGTTTGAATTGAAAACTAGTTGCAAATTTACTTAAAATCCCACCTATGCTCTTTGAATTATAAACAACCTTTCGTGTATTATCTCCCATAATATGAGATGTATTACAATGTAATTAATAATTTAACGTTATTGCTAGTATGTTTTATGCGTCTTCAATATATTATACCTCGCTAAGGATTTATCAAATTGGAACTAAATGAAGAAAAACCTCTTGTCAGCATAATCATCCTAAATTATAATGCAGGTAAATTACTTCAAGAATGTATTAATTCCATCTATCAAAGTAATTATAAAAATTATGAAATTATTGTTGTCGATAATGATTCAAAAGATAACAGTCATCTAGAGTGTAAAGAAAAATTTCCATTAATCAATATTATAGAGAATGAAAAAAATTTAGGTTATTGTGAAGGAAATAATATTGGGATTAGAGAGTCTAACGGTAGATTTGTAATTATTCTCAATCCCGATACAATTGTTGATCCAAATTGGATAAATGAATTACTTAGCGGTTATAAAAAATTTGGTGATGGAATATATCAACCAAAATTTCTTACTATCGATAATAAATCAATTATACAAAGTACTGGGAATATGATCCAATTATTTGGTTTTGGATATTCAAGAAATAAAGGTGAACAGGATGAAAATCAATTTAGTGTTATAGAGAATATTAATTATGCATCTGGAACATGTTTGTTTACATCTAAACGGATATTCACACAATTAGATCTATTTGATTCATTTCTTTTTGCATATCATGATGATTTAGATCTTTGTTGGAGAGCTAGTATGCAAGGAATTCAATCTTATTATGTTCCAACCTCAATCGTATTCCATCCTGCCGAAGGATTTAGTTTTAAGTGGAGTAATTTTAAATTTTTTCTATTAGAGAGGAATAGATTATACTGTTTATTTACTCATTATTCACGAAGTACAATTTTAAAATTTCTTCCTTCATTAATACTTGTAGATATTGCGGTTAGCTTTTTCTATTTAAAAAATGGATTATTTATTGAAAAAATTAAAGCGTCATGTAATATTCTAAAAAATTTAGGAATTATACAATCAAGGTACAATATAATTCAGAAAAAAAGAATAGTGAATGATAGAGAAATAATTTTACATTTTAAAAACGAAGTAATTCTACCTAAAGGAACAAACATCAAAAATAAGATTCCTTTTAATTCTGTACTTAGAGTCTTGTCACAATTGTGTAGATTGATAATTTAATTTTTCTTTGATATTGCAATGGCAATAGCATATTTTTTTTCATGAGAAATTGATACAATGAAGTCATAGTTTTTGTCTTTATTTTCAATTTTTATTTTTGGCTTAGAATTAATGTGAAAAGTTTCAATGTTTTTGAATGATATTTTTTCTTGAATTGATTTTTGAACTGCTTCTTTTAAAGCAAATTTTCCTGCAAAATGTGGATATGGATCAGAAAAATTTTTACAATATGATATTTCCAAATCAGTGAAAAGTTTCTTGTAAAAACTTTGATTTTTAATTAGATTCTTTTTACGAAATCTGTCCACATCAACAATATCTATCCCAATTTGTTTATCTTCAAACAGTTCTTTCATTTTCTTTCTGCAAGTTCTATTAAATTACAATTTATATTTTTCATATTTAGTAAAACAAATGCAATCAATCTATCATCAAAACCTTTGGTTGGTTCCACAATTATTCTTGCACCCTTCTTCTTTAATTTTTTGACCTCTTCAAAAATATTCTCAACTTCAAAACATAGATGATGAAACCCTCCTCCAGACTCAGAAAATGTTTTAACAGGCGAATCATTTTCAATAGGTTCAATTAATTCAATATACACATTAGATGTTTTAAGAAAACAGACATTTACTTTTTGTGATTTGATTTTAGTTGGTATTGAAGTTTCTTCAAAATTCAAAAATTCTGTTAATTCACCAAGTGATTCTTGGATATTTTTGACAACAATTCCAATATGATGTAATTTCATTACTCAGGTATGACTCCATGTTTAACAAATATCTTTTTTATGTCACCAATTTTTTTTATTTCCAAAGTTTCATCAAGATCAAATTTCATATTAAATTCATTTTCTATTTCATCTAATAATACATAAAAATTAAAAGAATCCCATTCTTCTAGATTTTCAGAATTAGTTTCATCATTAATTTTACTACTGTCAATATTGAATACTTTGGATATTATTTGATATAATTTTTCAGTCATTTTTTATTACCTTGATATGGTCTGGTTTTTTTATTGTATCATCCGTATTAAAAACCCAAAACTCATTTTCTTTTTTAAATCCCAATTGTTCATAAAAATTTGCAGCAGGTTTATTTTTTGCAGTTGGAATAAATTCTCCTTTTATTCTCTTAATTCCAGATGATTTTGCTTTCTCAAGAATTTGATTCATCATTATTTCTTCTACTCCTCTACCCATTATTCTACAACTAAGAAGGAATGTATCTATTATCCATTCTTCATTATCCTTTTTTTCGATAATGTATGTTCCAGTTATTCCATTGTCTCCAAACTTATCACTTACTTTGACACATTCGATAATTTTATCATCTGATAATGCAAATTTTGAAACTTCATCTTCTTGATAACGCCTAGTCGTTAAATTGAATTGATTTGTTTTTAATGTTAATTGAGAAATTCGAGGTATTGAAAAACTGTTAGCTTTTTGTATATTAATTTCAATATTCATCTGTTTCAAAAATTCATTAAAATCACTAACTTTATTCTCTAATTCTTTTCTTTTCTTTTGGCCCAAATACATACCACTTCTCTTAGTATCTTCTTCAGTTATTTTTAGAACATCAAATTCTTTCATTTCTGTGAGAATAGGAGCATATTGTGAAGAATCCTTTGGTAAATCAATAACTAAAACTTCAGGTAGTGATTCCCTAACATATTCTTGATTGATTGGATCATCATCAAAAAATACCATACTATCTAAACCAATGTTTAATTCTTCTGAAATTTTTTGAAGGTTTACAACTTTATCATCCCAATTAATTTTCATACATGCAAAATTATCTTCTCTTAAGATCATGTTTGGATGTTTTTGAATTACTTCAATAGCATCCTCAAGATTATTTTTACTATTTATTGCCAAAATAATTCCTCTTTGATTCAGTGCAAGTAATCTTTTTTGAAATTCAACAAATGAACGGCCTACAGGATTATCCCCTAATTTTATATTATCAAATCCATCTTCACCAACTATTCCACCCCATAGTGTATTATCAAGATCTAAAATAATACATTTTTTTGTAATTCCTGAAATTGCATATACATATCCCATTAATTCATTAACAAATTTTGGTATGTATTCTGTTGAAATTTTTATATCACCTGAAAAAAATTGCTTGTAATTAAAAATATTTTTTTCACCAAATTTACTAATGAATTCATTAAAATCATAAATGAAAATCTGATGATTTGTATGTAATTCGCTACAATGATTAAATAATTTATTATTTATTTCAGAAACAATCTCTTTAAGACCTCGTATCTCTTGTTGTTTGCTAATTCCATAAGATGAATAACTTGGAATCTGTAAACTTGTTATAACTAGCTTTGATTCTAAATTTTTTTCAAATGTATTATATAATTTTTTTATTTCATTAATCTTATCTTCTACAAATTTTGGTTTTTCATCATGAGGAACTGTGTGCCATGAAAAGAAATATTCACCTAGAATATGTCGTGTATCTAATATTAGAAATGTTATGTCAGGTCTAAATTGATATAATTCTGAATCATGATTTAAAATTTCTTGATTGTATTGATTATAATCTGCTACGTATGTTATACATTCAATCCCTTTTTGAAAACATTTTACACGCATTGTCTCTTCAAGACCATTAATGGAAAAACTAGCTAAAAATGCAACACGTAATTTCTTTTCCAAACCTCTAGTTTTGATAGTTTTTGCCTCATTCAAGAAATAGGCTAAATTCTCTTCATTTTTCATGTTAAATGAACAAAAACTCCCTTGAATTTAGAATTTATCACACAAAGTTACTCATTCATTTTGTTAGAAATATTTAGATAGATTAAAAAATTCTCTCCGGTGTGAGTAATTTCGAAGAATTATCTAAAGACACCTTTAAAATTAATGAACGAGAATTGATGGAATATTACGGATATTCCGGGGCAGGTGGAAGACTAAAGCTCAGAATTAATTATTTGAGATCATGGCTACATCACAGTTTAGCATTTCATTCTACACATTCAGGATTTGCCGTAAGGATGCAAAGATTAAGAGGAGTGAAAATTGGGGAACATTGTCACTTCAACCCTTATGCACTTATAGATTTGATGTATCCAGAATTAATTACTATTGGAGACAATGTAACATTAGGTTCTTATTCCATGCTATTTGCACATAATAATCCTACTGCAAATTTATTTTTAAAACAGGGCAATTATCCAAGAAAAATGGGAGAAATTAATATCAAATCAGGTGCAGTGATTAATCCAGGAGCTATCATCACGTTAGGAGTAACTATTGGAAAAAATTCAATAATCTCTTCTGGTAGTGTCGTAAGTCAAGACATACCAGATTATTGTGTTGTTGTTGGCAATCCTGCTAGAATTGTAAAAAAAATAGATCATTGAGATGAATAAAAATTTATTGGGAATTGATTTTGAAGATTGGTTCCATCCCGAGTTAATAAAAAAATATTTGAAAGATGAAAAATTTGAGCCAAAAGTAGTAAATGGAATTGAAAAAATTCTAGAACTTTTAAGAAAAAATGATACATATGCAACTTTTTTTGTAGTTGGTGAATTATTAGAATACAAACCAGAGTTATTAGATTTAATTTTAGAGAATGAACATGAAATAGCATTTCATACAATGAAACACACTAGAATAGACTCCTTAAATTCAAAAGATAAATTTAATGATGAAATCAAAAAATTTCATGAATTAACGAATGGAAAATCAAAAGGTTTTCGTGCACCAAGCTTTTCACTAAATAGTACTAGTTCATGGGTAATTGATGTGTTGGAAAATAATAATTATATTTATGATAGCAGTGTAGTTCCGGCAAAAACAAGTTTGTATGGGATTCCAGATGCAGAAATTAAGCCTTACAAAATTACCAGTGAAAATTTAAAAAACAATTCGAATGATGGAAAAATTTTGGAATTTCCATTGCTAGTGACAAGATTTTTAGGTAAAAAAATACCAGCAGCAGGAGGGTTTTATTTGAGAACTTTACCTTCCCGAATTATTGAAAATGCAATTAAATCATATGAAAAAAAGAAAATACCAGGAGTTTTTTATATTCATTCGTGGGAATTGACTCCCGAATTTATGCCTAAAATTGAACTTCCAAAGAAAGATCATTTTATTACATTTCATAATATCGATAAAGCATATTCTAAGATGGAAAATTTGTTAGAAAAATTCCAGTTTACATCATTTAGTAAGTTTATTCAAGAAAATAAGGAGAAATTATACTAAACCTTTTTTTTATCAGAATGGTTTTTTGAATTATCGTGATAATATGAGAATAGTATTTGATTTAGACGGAGTGATTTGTGAGCTGAAAAAACCCTCAGAATCATATTCAGATGTTATCCCAAAAAAGAAAGTAATTCAAAAAATGAGAAATTTGAAAGAAGATGGTCATTATTTAATTATCCATACAGGCAGACATATGAGAACTTGTAATGGAGATGTTGAAAAAGTTATTGAAAAGATTGGAAAGATAACAGAAGAATGGTTGAAAAAATGGGAAGTTCCATATGACGAATTGGTATTTGGAAAACCATATGCAGATGTTTACATCGATGACCTTGGAATTGAATTTTCGACCAATGAAAAATTAGGTACAAAATTAGAATCAATACAACCTGTGATAGTAATTCCAATGGCAGGAGAAGGAAAGAGATTCAAAAATGATGGAATATTAGAACCAAAATATATGATTAAAGTTAAAAATAAAACACTATTCGAATGGTCAATAGATAGTTTACCAATAAATATTGCTAAAAAAATAATTTTTATTTGTTTAGAAGAACATGAAAAAAAATTCAGAGTTAGTGAATTTATCAAAAAAATAATGGATAGGAATTTTCCAAATTCAAAATATGAACTTGTTTTCATTAAAAATATTACTGGAGGGCAGGTTGAAACAGTTTTACATGCAAAACATTTGATAAGACCAAATAATTCAATAATAATTTATAATATTGATACACGTTTCATTTCAACTAGATTAAAATCAAAAATTCTAACAATGAAAAATAATGATATTGATGGATTACTTGGTTGTTATCCATCAAATGATGAAAATTTGAGTTTTGTAAAATTGAATGAAAAAGGTTTTGTTGAACAGGTTGCAGAAAAAGAAAAAATTTCAAACTATGCATCAACAGGTTTGTATATTTTCACTAAAGCTGAACAGTTTTTTAAAGCTGGACAAGAAATGATTGAAAAAGGAAATAAGGTAAAAAATGAATATTATGTATCAGAAATTTATAATATGCTTCTTAAATTAAATGCAAAATTTGAAATAGATATAGCAGAAGAATTTACTGCTCTAGGTACTCCAAATGATCTAAAAAAATTTGAGGAATGATTATGGAGAACAAAGATCTTAGAGCACTTATTCTAAGTGCAGGGCAAATTAACAATGAATTGACAAAAATTTTTGGTAAAATCCCTTCAGGACTTATTCCGATTAATGGTAAACCAGTAATTTTTAGAATTATTGATAAATTGTTAGAAGAAGGAATTGAAAATATTTCAATTACAGTGGGATATAAAAAAGAAATTCTGCAGGAAATTATTACAGAACAATACAAAAATCAATGTAAATTAAATTTTATTCCAACAGATTATCATAAACCACCTGGGAATTCTATTAAAAGCTCTATGAAAGATTGTGAGGAAAAAAAATTATTAATTATATTAGGTGATACATTAATCGATAATAATTTAATAGAGTTGATTGAGAAAGGAAAAAATTTTGTTTTAACGTCGGAAAAATTTTCAGATACAAAAAATTGGTGTGTAATTACAAAAGATGATGAAATGATTGATGAGATTTTTGATAAAAAACAACTTGAAAATGATAAGAGGTATAATGCACTAGTAGGATGTTATTTTTTCAATAACGTAAATTTGTTAAAAACTATTCTAAAAGATTTTTCAGATGACGATAGACTTGAAATTAGTTCATTGATCAGAAAGATAAAGGAAAAAGAAAACTTTGAATCTGTAAATGCAGAAAAATGGCTTGATGTAGGACATTTAGAGAATTATTTTTTAACAAAACAATTTGTTTTAAAAGCACGATATTTCAATAAATTACAATTCGATGAGTTAGGAGAAAATATCGTAAAAACTAGTACAAATAATGAAAAATTGATTGATGAGATTAATTGGTATGAATCCATTCCAGAAGAAATTTCAAACTTGGTTCCAAAGATATTAGAAACATCAACAGAAAATAATCCATTTATTAAACTCGAATATGTTAAACATCCTACATTATCAGAACTTTGGTTATATGGTGAATTTTCAGTAGAATTTTGGAAAAAAATTGTAGAAAATTTATTTGATATAATTCAAAAATTTAAAAAATTTAACAAACCAGTAACAAAACAAGAGTATGATTCAATCTATTTTGAAAAGACATCTAATCGTATTAATGAATTAGTTCAAACGAGTAATTTTTTCAAAAAAATTTTTGATGAGGATTTTATTATTATTAATGATAAAAAATTCAAAAATTGGAAATTAATGAAAGATGAGATTAAAGATAAAATTAATACGATGTTCAATAAAGAAGACAATTGTTTGATTCATGGGGATCTATATTTTTCAAACATACTTTATGATTCCGAAAATAAGATTTACAAATTAATTGATCCAAGAGGAAAATGGGGAGAAAGTACATCAGGAGATATAAAATACGATATCGCAAAAATAAGACATTCAATAGTGGGAGGATTCGATACAATCACCAATGGATTATACTCAGCAAAATATCTAGAAGATAATAAAATCGAATACAAAGTTTTCAAATCAAAAAATCATCAATTATTAAGTACAGAATTAGATTACAACATTGAAAAAAATTGGAAATTAGATGAAATTAAAATGATTGAAGGTTTGTTATTCATTTCTATGCTTCCACTTCATAGTGATAATCTTGAAAGACAATTAGCATTTTTTTGTGTTGGAATAGAAAGATTAAATGAAATATTTGGGGTTTAAATTATGTTGAAACTAACAATTGCAATTCCAACTTTCAATGGTGGAAAGAATTTAGAAAGAGCAATAAATTCATGTAAAAATATCCAACTTTCATCAGATGAATATGAAATATTGGTAGTGGATAATTGTTCAACGGATGAATCAATTTCAAATGTTAAAGAATTGAGAAAACAAATTAGTAATTTGGTTTTAATACAAAATCAAGAAAATGTAGGAAGAATTCAAAACTGGAATGTATGTATTGATAAATCTACAGGTAAATTTTTAATTTTTCTATTTTCAAATGATACAATTAATGAAGAAAATAATATTCATGAATGTTTAAAAAAATTAGACAATGATGAAACAATATCGATTGGATTTGCATCACTATTCAAAAAAGAAATTGAAAATTCATATTTAAAAAAATCATTTTCGTCAGACATAATTGAATGTAAATCTGAATGTTTTTCTAAAGAATGTCTGAACAGAGGACTGTTACCATTTGGGCCTATTCAGTCTATTATCTATAGAACAGATGATATCAAAAAGGACAATAACAGATTTCTTGTGGATATGCCAATCAATGCCGATGAGATTTTTACCTATAAAGAGGCCTTGAAACGTAAAAAAATATTGTTTACACCGAGTCCACAAATTACATGGGACTTAACTCAAGGTAGATTTCACGGTCAAATGAAAATACAAGATGAATTCAAAGAACACTCTGAAACATTAAGAATTATTTCAGAATGTACTGGAATTAAAGTAGATTATGGATTAGTATCAACTTATAGAGCAATAAATCTTTTAAAATTCACTACAGGTAATTTCAAAAGTGATGGAAAGAAAGTTGCAACAAAACATCTTTTTACAAAAATGAAAGAAAGTAAATCATTTTTTAATGCTGATAAGATTTTGATTAAAACATTTTTCAATAAATTAAAAAATTCAGATAAAGATGCAGATGATATTCTTTATACTGAAATAATTAACAAGTGTTCAAAAATTCCTATGTAGATATTTTATAGATTTTTCCTTCCATAAGTGATATTACATATAATGCGCCATCAGGTCCAAATTTCATATCAGTGATCAAACCAAGATTTTTTGCAAATACAATTTCATCCATAGGTTCATTTCCGGATGAATCTTTCAGCATATTCAAAACATTATCTTGTAAATGTGACGAATTAAATTCAAATTTTGTTCGTGATTCATCTAATTTGAATTTGTATATTATTCCATTATTAGTATCTGCAACAAAAAGATAATCTTGGTATTTTACAAAATCATTTGAATTAGGAAATTCAATAGCTGTAACACCTATTGGTATTTCCCAGCTGAACTCAGGTTCACTGTAAAAATATTCAGAGTATTCAGGTATTGCCGGTAAAGATTTTCCATTAGATGGTCCTTGAATTTTTGCCCAACCACTATTGAATTTTTCATCAATTAGGTTTATTTCATCAAAAACATCAGGTCCATTTTCAGTGTCCCACATAAAACCTGTTTGAGGATCAACTGCAAGACCAAAACTATTACGAATTCCAATTGCTGCATATTCACCTTCAGGTTGAATTTGTATTATTGTACTAGTATCTTCCCAATGACCATTAGAAAAATTTTCATAATAAAATTGTCTCAGACAAGAATTCAAATTTCCTAATATATTGAATAAGTTTGTTTCAGGAGGGTTTTCTGATAAATCAGGTTGTTCAGACTGCCAACCAAATGGATTGGTTGTGTATTCTTGAAATGAAACTTTTGAACAAGAAAGTAAATGTTCAAAACTATGAGAAATTGTACGCTTATTTTTTTCTTCTGTTGAAGCAATGGAACTAAAATGTCTATAACTTTCATTTTGAGGAGTGTTCTGTAACAAACCAATTTTATAGTTTTCACCAGTTACAGCAAAAACATTTCCAGATAAATCACTAACCATTTCTCCACCAACATATTCTCTTTCAAAACCAGGTATTGTTTTTAACAAAACAGGATTAACAAGATTTGTACCATCCCATGAATATTGATAAACCCTATTTTCTAGAGCTCGTCCTCCATCATGATATGCTTCTGTAAAAAATAAAAAGACATTATTTTCAACGGATGTAATTCCAAGTAAACCATGCTCACCATAATTACTCACTTCAACATCTAAAACAGGAGAATCTAAAAGCATGTTATCTTTAATGTGACGTACAGTTCCCGAGTTTTTTTCTAAAACTAAAAGATCATTTCCGACAAATTCCATATTTACAGGAACAAATAGTCCTGAAACAAACTCCTCAATTTCAAAATCAGAATCTAAAACAATTGGCATTGTTTTGTAATCAATGTTGATTGATGGTTCTATAAATTCAACATCTCCAACTGAGACATATCCATTCATCCATGGGTGAAGAGTACAAAAATATCCAAACGTTCCTTTTTCAATAAATGTATAAGAAAATGATTCATTTGTTTTTAGAAAACCACTATCAAAAAGATCTCCATCTTCGAAATATTTCATTGATGCCAAATTTGGATCACCACTTACAACTACATGTATAGCATCATCATTGTTAATCCAAGTCACAGTTTCACCAATCGAAATATTAACAATATATGGTTCAAAACAAGAATTATCTAGTTCACATCCAAGATTATACGAGCCTTTGGTATTGTAAACAAAAAATTCAGATTCCCCAGCAGCATCTTGAATAAAATAAGAAGATAATATGGCAAAACTAAACAAAAATAGTAATAAAAAATATCTCATATATCAAAAAAAGATTTTGCTTTAATAAATAATTCAAATAAATTGAGTAGAAGACTCTAAAAAGCATACAAAAACGAGAAGTTTATGAAAATAGCCCTAGTATGTCCTGCATCATTTCCTGCTACACAATTCGGAGGAATTGTATTTTTAGCAGTTGATTTAGCACGCGAAATTTCTAAGATGGGTAATGAGGTGACAATTTACACCACTGATTTAGACTTTAGTAATGGTTCAAACAAATTCAACAAGAATCTCCCACGTTTAGAAAAATTTGAAAAATTTAAAATTAATAGAACTCATGTTTGGTTTTCATTGAAATTATTCTTTATCAATAGTTCAATGCTTAAACAAATTGAAAAAGATAAACCTGACATAATACATACAATAGGATTAAGAAGTTATCAGTCAATTATTGCTTGGCGTGCTTCCAAAAAATTAAAAATTCCGTTAATAATTTCAGACCAGGGAGGTTTAACAACTCATCCATTTTTAACTCAATCCAGTATTGTTTTACAAATTCTTTATAAGATTCAAAATTATTTTATAAAAAAAATAATCAATGATTCTACAGCAATTAGTGCTGCAAATGAATATGAAAAAGAGATTTTTTTAGATATTAATCAAAAATCAAACATAAAGATTATTCGTAATGGTGTTAATTTAGAAACTTTAGTTAGTAAACAAAATTTTAGGGAAAAGTACCAGATAGATTCTAAATTTGTTTTATTTGTAGGTAGATTTTCAAAAAGTAAAGGAATTGAAACGTTAATTCATTCATTGAATAAAATCAAAAATGAAAAAGTAATTCTAGATACAAAATTAGTAATAATGGGAGTAGATTTTGGATATGAAAAAGAAATGGAAAAATTAATTCAAAAATTAAATTTATCAGATAAAATTTTGGTAATTAAAAATCCACCACGTGAAGATGTTATTTCAGCTTATGGAGAAAGTGAATTTTTAGTTCTTCCCTCACAATGGGAATTATCACCACTTGTTCCACTTGAATCATTTGCATTCAAAAAACCGGTAATTTCTACAAGATCACATGGAATCCCATTTACAGTAAAAGACGGTAAAACAGGAATTCTTGTTGAACCAGAAAATCCAGATGAACTGTCAAAAGCTATAACAAAATTACTGCTTGACAATAAATTAAAAGAACAATTAGGAATGTCCGGATATGACTTTGTTCATGAAGAATGTAACTGTGTTTCTATGGCAAAAAATTCTTTGAAATTATATGAACAGGTATTAGAAAATAATGATAATAAATAGAGGACTGGAAGGATGAGAATATGAAAAAAGATTTTTTTGAAGATTCAAAAATTAAATTTCCTGCTTATGAACCATGGATTTCTGGAGATGATAAAAAAATCATCAATAAAACACTCTCACAGAGTATGTTAACACTTGGTCCACAACTAGAAAAATTTGAAGCAGATTTTTGTAAATATTCTAAATCAAAATATGCAGTTGCCGTATCAAATTGTACTGCAGCACTTCATTTATCATTAATGGCATTAGGAATTAGAAAAGATGACGAGGTGATTATCCCAGATCTTACATTTGTAGCAGATGCAAATGCAGTACTTGCTTGTAATGCAAAACCGGTGGTGGCTGATATTAATAAAGAAAATTTCTTTTTATCTATTTCAAATGTTAAGAAAAATATTACAAAAAGAACTAAAGCTGTAATTCCAGTTCATATCTATGGGCAAGTTTGTAATATTGATGAAATTTTAGACTTGGCAAAAGATCATAATCTAAAGGTTGTAGAAGATTGTGCACATGCAGTTGGAACATTTCATAAATCAAAACATGTGGGAACGCTAGGGAGTACTGGATGTTTTTCATTTTACCCGACCAAAAATATTACAACTGCGGAGGGAGGAATGGTTACAACAAATTCAAAGGAAATTGCTGAAAAAGTAAGACAACTACGTAGTCATGGAATGACAAAATCTCTAAAAAGTCGTTATTCAAGTGAATATCCTTGGGTTTTTGACATTGTTGAGCCAGGATATAATTATCGATTAGATGAGATTAGATCTGCATTAGGAGTTACACAATTAAAAAGAATCAAAAAAATAAATGAGCTTCGTAAAAAGGCATCCTTCTATTACCATAAGAATTTACAAAATATTCCAGGAATAATTTTACCAGATATGGTGAATGATAAAACACATTCGTATCATTTGTATACAATTCGTGTGACCAAACCTTTCAAATTATCAAGAAACCAGTTATACAAGAAACTAAAAGATAATGGAATTAGAACTACAGTTTACTGGATGCCAATTCACGAATATGCAGCATATAGTAAGTTTGCAAAGAAATCAAATATCGTAAATACTACCAAGACGTATGATGAGATTCTAGCACTACCATTATTCCCAAATATTTCTAAAAAACATCAAGATGCAGTAATCAAAGTAATAAAATCAGTTTAGACATTTGTATTTGGAT
>Ga0315316_10000174_pt1 | contig 37592 bp, 29 predicted proteins | sample M160m3416metaG_FD_203702 | JGI IMG/M metagenome (GOLD analysis project Ga0315316, IMG submission 203702) | Ammonia-oxidizing marine archaeal communities from Monterey Bay, California, United States - M1 60m 3416 | ecosystem: Environmental > Aquatic > Marine > Intertidal zone | place: USA... | reverse complement strand
CAGCCCCGTTGCCTTTAACATTCCCGTAACACGGTGAACAAACAGGTCCGAGAACATGCCGTAGCCGAAGGGCCAGTAACATCGCCACTGGCCGTACACCGCGCGATCGAAAACCATTTTCGGGGCCAGACCTTCTTTGACTCCCAGCCAGCGATTCCAGTCGATATTGGCAGGTGTCATTTCTTTGGTAATGACATTGTGGCGTGACATACCGGATCTGCCGTTGCGGAAGCATTCGGTCTGAAACTGAACGACTTTCCCCAAACGCCCACTGTTGATCATTTCGCGAGCCACGTCCCAGATCGGAGAACTGCTGGATTGCACTCCCACCTGCAGAACCAGCCCGCTGTTCTTCCAGCGATCAACAACCTGACGCGATTCGTCGATCGAGTGAGTCATGGGTTTTTCGCAGTACACATGTTTTCCAGCATCAAGAGCGTCTAGAGTCTGCGTGGCATGCCAATGATCCGGAGTGCCGATGCAGACTGCATCAACGTCAGCCTCGGCCAGTAACTCATGATGATCGACGAATGACTTTGGCGCCAGGTTCGTTTCTGCTCTGATATGATCGACAGCCTGCTTGCGATGCACGCTGAAAACGTCGCAGACACCGACCAGGTCAATATTGGAACCTGTTTTTCTCAGAGACGTCAACGATTTAACGTGAGTACCGAACCCACGTCGTCCTGTGCCGATAAAACCCAGACGGAGTCGTTCATTCGCACCGACTATGCGACCATACGATGCAGCAGTCGACACAGCGGTCGAGGTTCCCACTGACGTTTTGATAAAGTGGCGGCGTGAAACATCAGAAGTCATGGAAGTCTCCGGTAACAGGTAACACGAGGTCCACCACCCTCACGTTCCTGATCTCAACAGTCAAGCCTGAAGTCAGTTTCCGCAAATCGCAGAATTTCGTAACGCTGTGGTTTCACAGCAAACCGCCCACTACACTGCCACCCACGATTTCGTCAGGCCGTCAAAGCCCCAGTATGCCGACAACGAAAACGCGGAGTTAACCGGAGACTATGGTGTCAGAAGATCGTTCCGCGGCCACCAGCGATAACGCCTCAAACGCGAACCGTATCTGGCTCTCGGCGATGCTGGTATCTGTCAGTGCGATGGTTCTGTTCTATGTTCTCGGACCGGAGTGGGGACTGGCATTCCTTGCCGCCGAGATTGCGTTGATTTCCATAGTCATCGCTCAGGCCTGCGATCCGTTCGCCGATGCAGCCCAATTCGTTGGTCAGACGCTCAAAGTGCCCGGTTCGGTGCGCGGTGCGACGCTGGACGCCGTCGCCAGTTCCATGCCCGAATTATTCTGCGGCATTTTCTTTGTACTCACCGCGCTATCGTCGGCCGGAGCTGATGAGCAGGCAGCCATCCTGGCAGGATCTGAAGGTTACGGCGCCACGATCGCGACGTGCGCCGGCAGTGCTGTTTACAACATGATTCTGATTCCCGCGTTCTGCGCGATTGTCATTTCTTACTTTCGTACAGAACGACCTTCAATCGTCGTCGATGATGAAGTGATATCACGTGACGGTATGTGGTGCGTCAGTTGCCAGATCCTGATGGTTCTGTTCCTGTTTCAGGACCACATGTACTGGTGGATGGCCTGCGTGTTCATGATTCTGTACGCGGTCTACGTTTACCAGCTGTACCGTGACGCCCGACTGTGGCGACGGCAAATGCTGGCCGTCAATGACATCTTTGCAGCCCGGGGAACGTCCTGCGACATTGGCGCTGTCACTGAACAGATTCGTGGTTCCGGCCTGAAAGTGTCGCACAATTTTGTCGCACGAGCACTCGATGATCTCGCGGCCGGAAACAACAACGCGGATGAAATAGGTGATACGGACTCGGCGGGGGTCCTGTTCGGTTGCTTCGATATTCCTCTGACCAGGATTTCGGCGTGGGTGGTCATCGGTGCGTCGTCGGTAGTCGCAGCAGTCGCGTGCTACTTCCTGGTCAACGCGACGCGGGAAATTGCGACAGCACTGTCCGTCCCCACATTCTTCGTCGCTGTGATCGTTGCGGCAGCCGCGTCTTCCGTCCCCGACACACTGCTGGCAATCGGAGCAGCGATGCGCGGCGATGATTCGGGAGCTGTGTCCAATGCATTTGGCTCCAATATTTTCGACGTGTGTATTTGCCTGTCGATTCCACTGCTGGTGAATTCCTACCTGACCGGGTGGGATCCCGTCAGTCTGCTGCAGGACGGCAAACCGCTTCCGGGCCTGGTGGGACTGCGAACACTGCTGGTCATTCTGACGGTCATCACACTTGCGATCATGTGGCACAACCGTGAACTGACACGAAAAAAGGCGTTCATTCTGTGCGGACTGTACGCCGTATTTATATGTTATGCGGTGCTCGGCTCGATGGGTTTTGCCGCGTGAACTTCAAGGCACCGCAGTGCAGCGACATCCGCCGCCGATCCACCGCGAAACGCGGCTCAGGCTCCGCAACATGTCCGTGTCATGTGCTCTGAGCGAGACCGCCTATGCCAACCCCAGTGCGTGGACAATTGCAGCAGTATCATTCCTGACGGTAATCGGAGAGTTGGCGTGAGGCGTCAGGTGAACGCCGGCAGGATGCAGTTTTTCAGCCTGTTTTTCAGAATCGTCGGTATGGTAGGCAACGGTCAGGTCCGGATCCTTCAACTGATGGCCCGTGAGAACACAGGCAACGCGATCACTGGCCGCAATCACGCCCTCCGTACGCAACTGCCGCAATCCGGCAATCGTGGCGCCACTGGCAGGTTCACAGCCAAAGCCATTCGCCGCAATCAGGGCTCGGGCATCCACAATCTCCTGGTCCGTAACGCTTCGAACAACACCGTCGCAGACATTCAGAGCTCGCAGAGCTTTCACAAGGTTGACCGGACGATTGATCTCGATGGCGGAGGCAAGCGTGCTGGCACGACGGTCTTCACCGTCCATCGACGCGTAGTAATCACGAATGACGGCGGCATTGTTGCGACCGTCATTCCACTGCAGTTTGTTGTCGTTCACCAGTTCATCCAGCGTGCTGGCACCGGCGGCGTTTATGATGGCCAGGCGGGGAATCCGATCGATCAGACCAAGCTGTTTCAATTCCATAAAGGCCTTGCCGAATGAACTGCTGTTGCCCAGATTACCGCCGGGAACCACGATCCAGTCGGGGACCTCCCACCCCAGGCCCTCCAGCACACGAAACATGATCGTCTTCTGACCTTCCAGCCGAAACGGATTCACACTGTTGCAAAGATAGATGGGGTGTTCCGCACAAAGTTCGCGGACACGCGCCAGCGCGTCATCAAAGTCACCATCAATCTGCAGAGTCGTCGCGCCGTAGTCCAGCGCCTGCGACAGTTTTCCGTATGCAATCTTTCCGCTGCCAACGAAGACAACGCATTGAAACAGGCCGGACACACCAGCGTAGATAGCCAGAGAAGCACTAGTGTTTCCTGTCGACGCACACGCTGTCATTTTTGCGCCGACCATACGAGCGTGAGTTGACGCAGCCGTCATTCCGTTATCTTTAAAGCTTCCCGAAGGGTTCAGACCTTCATACTGCAGAAACAGTTTTTCCGGATTCATGCCAATGACTGAAGCAAGGCGATCATTCTGCTGCAGGATCGTCTGACCTTCGCCGATGGTGACGATCTGCTCGTCCGCCGGAAACCCAAGCAGTTCTCGAAAACGCCACACACCGCTCAAGTCCAGTGGGTTCAGACGATTGCTCCAGCGGGTTTCGAACTCCAGCAGCGATGTCGGAACGGCAATCCGCTCCCAGTCATACTGCACGTCCAGCAGACTGCCACACGTTTCGCATGCCGTCAGAATCTGACCGATATCATATGATGCCTGGCAATCCGGATGGATACACTGCTGAAATGCGTGGGACATGATGTAAATTGTCTTCCTGCGATCATTCTGAACGAAGTGAACGTACTCTCGATGCACCGTCCATGAAGTGAATGTGCGATGTCCTTAACGGATCCGGCATGAACAAACGTGCGTCATGTTGGCATCCTGCAACCAATCGGGCCAACCACAGATTTCCTCCTGCAGCTGTGACCAGGCCACGTTAACTGGTCATTCCCGCAATCCGTCCGAATCGGTTTACGATGTCCGCATGATAGCGATTCCGAAAGTAACGTTCATTTCACGTCACTTCCGGTGCATCACCTGCATAGCGCAGACTCGGCAGCAACTGGATACGAGAGGTGTGCTGTTCAATTGTCTGAGCTGCCCAGCCAACCATCCTCGCAATTCCGATCGCGAGAGAAATGCGGTCTTCGGGTACATTCAACAGCGTCAGCGTCCGCGCCGCTGCCCAGTCCACCGTTGGAAACAAACCTTCACGGGCCAGCAGCGATTCAAGGCGAGTGGCGGACGACTCCATCACGATGCTGTCCAGGCTCCCCAGAAGCTCTCGCGACTGTCGCTGCAGGATAGCGACACGCGGGTCCTGTTCGCCATCGCGGCGAAACCCAAAGGGCATCGCTTTGGGCTGCCGAGTCTTCCACCAGTGATCTGCATGGTCCGGAGACTTAAAACTCTTCAGTCGCGACGACGACCACGCAAATGGGTCGTTCCGCAGCTGCGAAACAAACATTGAAGAGGCGGCCTTCAATGCCGCCACAATGTCGTTAACCGCACTGCCAAAGAATCTGGCAGAAAAGCATGCCGGCCGCATTTCGGTCAGACACTGGCACGTCATCACTGTGTTCATTGCCTGTTCTTCGGCCGGCGATGGCTCACCATTGTCGTCCCGAAGAATTCGCAACAAGCGACCGGCATACGACAAGGTCTTCGTTTCGTCATCCGACAAAGCCCGCCCGTCCTTCAGATGGCCTCCAAATGCCACATGTAACAGTACCGGAAGCTGAGCCATCACGCGCCAGAATTGAGACCGTGAAGCTTCCAGACTTCGATCACCGGGGGTCGGATCGAAACAGGACAACAACGCGATACTCAGCGGAAAAATGTCCAACGGACGCGTCTGCAGAGGAACGGTTGCTATTGTCTCGCTGACGGGCTGATCAACAACTGCTGACTCCGCAAGAATGGTGCTGATGTCGGCCAGTTCTTCGGAATCTGCAGGAATCCCTTTCAGCAGCAGCCAGATGACCGACTCGAAGAACCCGTCAGGACACAGATCGCCGATGTCAATGCCACAGTATTCAACGCATCCGTGGTGGAAACCAATAAGTTCCGTTTCGCCGCAAACCACACCACTGAGCCCCGAATGCACGGTCTCGGGTGTCTGCTTCAGATCATTCACAATCTGGTGAAGTCCCTTCACCAAATGTGGAGCTGGCGATGCTTGCTCCATGGGAGAGTCCTTTCTCGGAATCCATTCCGATATTGCTGAAAACATTTTCAGCGAATTCCTCCGTGCAACGGACTCGGCCATCCTGACCGATTGTTATCATTGGTGTCCGCCGCCCTGCTGCAACTCCGCAGCAGCTATCTTCACCAGAGCCTATTCTATAACATGAGATCAATGCGAGGGAAGCGAGTGAGCGTCTAACAGACGTCCCCGGATGCATTATCCGGTTTCTCATACCATGGGTTTTTTCTGTTTTGGTGCAGTTTTCACTGCATCTTGCCGATCAGGCTGGAACTCCGGATGGTCAACCGGTAAGCTGACTCGCTTCTGTTATAGCCTGACGGTCGACCAAAGACGCCGTTAACTCTTTAACCCAAAACAACTTACATCAACGCTCGATGCCTAACACACCAGCAGCCAAGAAGTACCTTCGCACAAGTACAGAGCGACGCCTGCAGAATCGTCAGCAGCGTTCGACGTTGCGTGGAAAAATCAAGGGGTTTCGTACGCTGTTGAGCGGTGAGCCAAGTCGCGAGGAAGCTGATAGGCACTTCGGGCTGTTGGCCAAGGCTATTGATCAGGCAGCGGCAAAGAACTTGATTCATGCCAACGCTGCAGCACGATCAAAGTCGCGTCTGGCGGCACTGAAGAAGAAGAAGTGTAGCTGACCAACGAGCGAATCCCACACTGTTAACACACGTCAAGAGCTGTCCCCTTCCGGGTGACAGCTCTTTTCATGCGCTAATGCCAGTGTTTTGGGGAAAACTCGTTCGATGTTGACGCTTGGCAACAGTGCCTGCGTCGCATTTGTACATCGTCGTGTCGCGTCTGACACAAGTGACGCGAAGTAATACAGGAACTACCAAAAGATGGAAATCGGTCTGGAACGGCCATTAGACAGGCTGCATGAAACCGTTTTGCTCGTTTTACTATAGCGTTCCCACGTTGAGCCGATGTTTCACGAAAGATGTCCATGAAAGGTACAATCGCATCCGGACTGCAGCTTCTCGCTTCGGGGCTCGCTCCCTACGTGAACGACAAACTGACCCGTGGCCTGGGAGACAACTGGCAGCGTGCCCCCCGCGTAGCGCAGGTTCTCAACTCTGCCGACCCAAATCAATGGGATGCCCAGGTTGTGCTGGTGTTGATGTGGGACCATTGGAATCAGGTCTTTCGACACGAAATGGGGTTCGTCGAACGCAGTCTGGTAAGTGAACTCCGCGAGTTTCGAAATCGCTGGGCTCACCAGAAAAAAGTGTCGCTGCGTGACGTCTATCGTTGCATAGACAGTATCGAACGACTGCTTCGAGCCACGGACAGCGACGCTGTGGAAAAGGCCAGCGATCTGCGCAAGGAGACACTGAAACTTCTGCACGATGACGAATTAGTCGAATCAACGGTTTCAGCACGCGACTGGTTCACAGCCTGTGTGACGGCAATCTGTGGATTTCTGATCGTTGTGGTCGTGCTGGAATATCTGCGTCAACCGCTGTCGTGGGTTCTGGCCGGATTAACAGCGATCGTATTCACTCGCTGCGTTGTTATAGTTACCCGACAAAAAATGGTCGTCAACACGGGCCCCCGACAATGCGGAAGTTGTGCACGGGTCTACTACGGAAATACCTGCCCCTACTGTCAAACCGCACCGGTTTCTCCGACCACACCTGTAACCGTTAGCAGTACGGAAGAATTGCCGCCACGCTGCACATCGATGACCAATGACTCAGCCGCCGCAGACGAAAACACTTTGTGATCCGCCCTGCGCTCCCTATAAGCGACGTTCCAATAAATTGCTCACCATCTCGAAATCGACTTCATACGATACGAATGGCTAAGTTAACACACTTCCAGACGGCTGGGAAAACATTTCAGGGATGGCCCCTTTCTTGAATTGAATCAGCTAACCGGCGCCAAACTTACGGCGCACGACAAATAGTGACGAAGCGGCATCAGGCCGCCAATTTCACCGAAAATGCCTGTATCCCGGGTATGCCTTGGTCGACTGACTGCAATAATGTACCCATTCGCCGATTTGGCGACGCAACAATCGGCGAATGGAACTTAGCATGCGGCCTGTGCAGCGATCACGATATAGAGCTCTGCAATGGTTTCTGCTGATGGCCGTCGGAGCCATCAGCCATTCCGCCATCGCACAGCCCCGCCAGCGTTCGCACAGAGTCCTTGAACTGCCGCAAAGCGGCATGTCGGACCTGCAACAGCAACTGCAAATGCTCAGCCAGCTGCAGAGTCTTGTTGGGCGTCAAGAACAGGAGACGACGGAAGGCTCTGGCATTGATTCGGAGCAGTTGAGTCAGCTGCAGCAAATGATCAAACAATTTGGTGGCGACCTTCCTCAGGAGATGCTGCCTTTGCTGAATAGCGTCCCGCCAAACGTCATACGGGAGACCCTTGCTGATCCAAAGGCTCGGCAGCAGATTCAGCAGTTGTTACAGCAGTACGCAAGAGATAATCAGTTACCTCGTGGTGGTCCCGGGGCGGTCATGCCCCTGCTGCCACCAGCAGAAGGAAACAGGTCGCCAAACAGATCGAACCAGAATTCATCGTCCGCCTCAGGAACGAGCCAGCCGTCGCCCAATTCCGACAGTAATGCCGATCCGTCAGACGGCCCACTGAAAAAGATGCTGGAAGAGATGCTCAAGAGATTCTCGGATTCGGCAGAGGATCCTTTATCCGCAGACGCGCAACCTGAACCTCTGCCAGACCAGCGCCCGGCTGATGACGACGACAGTCAGAACCCGTGGAGCGACGTGCTGGACCGATTGATCACTGAGGAACGAAAGCTGCGTGAAGGCGATGGCAGCAACGCTGCAGCCACCGACAACAAACGATTCGGAACCGCTCGTTCGGCAAACAAACAGTCTGATGTGACTGATGAAGAAACTGAGGCAAATTCTCAGTCGAAGACGGTGGCTGACTATTTAAGGGAGTTACAGAACCAGCCATCGCCACCTGTGCAGAGACAACCACCCAATATGCGTCAGACACGTCCGTCTGCGAGCGAGCCGAGCATCTCGGCGGGTCGACAGCCGTCAATCCCTGAAGAGTCCGCCACGACACGCGAACAGCTGAAGAAGGAAACCAAATCGTCGCTGCAACGGAGTGGAATTACGGAGACACTCCGAAAGATTGCGAGGGACGCCCGGCAGCAGGTTCGTACCTCAGGCGATAATGTCGAAGACACGTCGAATGAGTCACAATCCGGTGCGCAGTCGGGAGGATTCTCAGGTCTTGAACGTTCGTTGATTCGCACGCTGGACGGGCTTCGAAAGGATATTGTCGAGATCGCAAAAGACGCAAAATTCAAACCACCCCGGTCAGCCGCTGAGCGGCCGACCAGTGAGCCCACCAACAGTCGTTCGGGCTCCGGACTGCGCAGCATCGGCCGTTCGACAGGGGATTTCCTGAATAATCTGGCATCAACGCCTGCGTCGTCGCCGGGTTCTTCGCAAGCAACACCCGTCGGAATCAATGAGGTGGTTTCGGAAAATATCTTTGGCGTACTGACTTTGCTGCTACTGGTGGTCGTTGTCGCGGTGTACGCATGGAGGTCAGGATTGCTTGCCCCCCCGTTCCGCGAACCTGTTCGAGTCGTACCAATGCGGGCCACTGATATACAGACGAAGGAAGATGTTGTGGTCGCCTTTCACAAGATGGCGCTGCAACCGTCCCGGCAGGCGCAGCGGTGGTGGACTCATCGCAAAGTCGCGGATCAGATTTTTCAAGATCGCCCGGAACATGTCCACGCTGTTAGAATACTGACGGAGCTCTATGAACAGGCTCGATACCTGCCGAATGAAACCCCATTCAACCAGGAACAGATTCAGTCCGCTCGTCAGGCCTTGAAACAGTGCGAATCATGTTGACGAGACGGAGCACAGTTTGGGATTCGTCCCCGGCGAGTGACTTCTGCACGATTGACTGCGGACACACTGCCCCGAGCTGTTCAAACCGGTCTATACATTCCACTGCCCCCGAAGTCGGACAGATGCACGGTGCCGCTAACCTTCGCCGATACACAGGTGCGCTGCTGCTGGTATTGATGACCCTGTTCACGTGTCCGAAATCAATGGCGCAACCGCCTGAGGAATCTGACCGCGACGAATGGCATTTTCGTTATGAGTTGTTTCAGATGCTGCTGGAGCAAAACGGTTTGGAACCAGCAACGTCTGTCAAGGAACTCCTGAACGACCCTCAGAATTCGGTTCTTGTAATGGTGGGACGGTTGAATGGAACCATCCCCCCCAGCCTGGTTGAATCGTTCTGCGAACTTGGCGGCGCAGTTCTGCTGGCATCTGATCTGAGATACGCCGCGGGTCGAATCTGTGAATTCCGCCAGAGCCCCGCGACCAGCATTCAGCGGCGGGATTGGTATCAATCACACTCTGACTGCCTGGAAATCACTGACCTGAATCAGGAACACCCTCTGATGACAGGCGTCAACAGTATCGTCCTCAATCGATCCGGATGGCTGGACAGTTCACGGTGGTCTCCAAGAAAACAGCAAGCGGCCGCTCGACTTCCACGGGAATGTGATCCGGCCGAGGCCCGCAATAAGCCCGTCATTGCCACTCTGACACTCAACCGGCGCGGCAGCGGCCCGGTAATCATGGCCGGAGACCAGAGCCTGTTTACGAACGGGATGCTGTGGCACGGCGACAATGCGATCCTGGCCATCAACATCAGCAGGACGCTGTGTGAGGGGCCACGGTCACAACTGTTGTTCGTGGCTGATGGTGTCATACTTGGCAGCTATAAAGACAGTCCCCTGCTGAAGAAACGGCCCTGGCCGGCGTCTCTGCCGGAATTGCCCGAGAACATGCCGGAGCCGGAACTGCAGACCATGTTGCGCGTTGCAAATTCTGTGATTCGAAACGTCGAACAGTCTAATCTGATGAACGAAGTTCTGGCCAACCGACCTCGAAATGCGCGCGCCCCGTACTACTGGCGAATATGTCTGTTCGTGCTGGCGATCGTAGCACTCGCGTTCGTCATCTGGCGTATCTCGGCAACCGGATTAAGTCCTCAGCAACCAATGCCCAGCCGGGCCATGAAGACAGCTCAGGAACTGAGTTCCGGACGCAAGATCAAGTCGACAGAGTTTGGATTTGCGTCCAGCATGCTGGCCAGGGAACTGTGCAGAGAACTTACGGGCCAGGACGATTCAGCTGACTGGCAAAGCATGCTGTCCGCCAATGCTGCCACCGGAGCGATGGTTACCCAGGAAATGTCGCTCCAGAATCAACTCTCCGTTGTCCTGGACCTTGCTGTTAACACGCGTACCGTCCATATTTCACGCCGCAGATTTGAATCGATTGGTCAAATAATTGATCATCTGCGAAAACTTAATCGACAGGGAAAACTTCTGAGACAGTCCGGATCTGCAACGGATACGAACAACCTCGCGGAACAGGAAATGTGAGCTGGACAGTAAACGTCAACTGGCGCAGCTGGGTGAGATACCAATTGCTGCGGCGGACACTGCCATCGCCGTCTTCTGTCTGCCCGGCTGTCTTGCTGGATGCCTGAATCGGGAGTCCCTGTCCCGACAACTCACTGAAGAAATCAACTGTGTCTGTATTGCATACGAACGAACTGGCGGATCGAGTTAACTCACTCAGAGAACGCACACTGGAGTCGGTCAGGCAGGTTGTGGTCGGACTGGATCATGTCACCGACCAGTTGCTGATGGCGTTGCTGGCTGGCGGTCATGTGCTGCTTGAAGGTGTGCCCGGAACGGCCAAGACAACACTGTGCAGTACATTTTCGACATCTTTGGGTATTGACTTTGAACGTGTCCAGTTTACCCCGGACCTATTACCCTCTGACGTCACGGGCACTCAGGTTCTTGACCGCCAGACCAGCGACTTCGTGTTGCGCAAGGGACCGATCTTCTGTCAACTGCTGCTCGGGGACGAACTCAACCGCGCACCCGCTCGAACCCAGTCTGCATTGCTGGAAGCGATGCAGGAACGACAGGTGACGATTGAAGGAAGAACACTTTCGCTGCCTGAGCCGTTCATGGTACTGGCCACGCAGAATCCAATTGAACAGGAAGGCGTCTACCGTCTGCCGGAAGCTCAGCTGGATCGTTTTCTGTTTCGCATCGAAGTCGGCTATCCGCAGCGTAACCAGGAAGTTGACATGCTGGACCTGCACAGTCATGCAACGGCCATCCCCACTGCCGTCACCAGCGCTGAGGAGATCATTGACATTCAGAGGAAACTGGACGGTGTATACGGCACACGTGAGCTGCAGGAGTACATTATTGATCTGGTTCGCGAAACCCGTGCTCACCCGGACCTTGTGCTGGGGGCAAGTCCTCGCGCCGCAATTAACCTGATGAAAGCGGGGCGCGCTCATGCCCTGATGAATGGACGTGGCTTCCTGACTCACGAAGATGTTCAGGCTGTTTGTCTGCCTGTCCTCGGACACCGACTGATCATGCGACCGGAAGCGGAAATGGACAGCAGAACGGTGAATGATGTCATCCGGCAGGTGATTGCAGCAGTGCCGGTTCTGGATCAACACTAGACTATCGTGGATGGCATGTCTTTGCTTACGCCTTGCATCAACAGAACGCTGTCTACAAAGATGTTAAAGTCTAACCGGGTGACATACCGCGACGACACTTCTGTCAAGAGCCGCTCACACCGTTACTCGGCGAGTCATGGCCAGTTTTTCTCGCCCCTACCATCCTTAATGTAGCACTACGATGACTGCTCGAAGTCGCTGGTTGGTATTGCTGGGAATCGCCGGGTTCGGTCTCGGCATTCTGCGCGGCCAGAACGTCCTGGCATGGTCGTCACTAACAGTTCTTGTCTGGATGTTTGCCGAGTGGATTCGGTTTTACTGGCGAGTCTGGCGGGAGTTGCCGCAGCTGAAGTTCATTCGACATGTAAATGACCAAACCCAATCCACTGGACTCATCTGGTCCGGTCGAATGCTGTCTGTGTCAGTGGAAATGGTGTCCGGAAAACGTCGTCTGAGCCCGTTGCTGGTCATCCACGACTGCCTGCCCGAGAATTTCGAGCTGGTCTCCGGTCGCAGCACGTGCGTTCTGATTTCCAGATCGCCGTCAAGCCGCTTCTGCTATGAAGGACGGGCACTCGGACTTGGCGAATTGACTCTTCCGGGAATTCACCTGACGCTGCAGGATCCTCAGGGATTCTTTGTGACCGAACGTTTTGTTCCGTTGAAGCAGACGTTTCGAGTCCTCCCGACGTATGCCGGCATCAATGAATCTCAGCCCCTGGTGAAGCGGATGAATTCATTGCCGCAGCACGGCATTCACCGTCTGCAGCGAGCCGGGATGGGATCAGAGCTGCTTGAGCTGCGGGAATACGTCCCGGGCGATCCACCAAAGTCAATCGCATGGAAAGTATCGGCTCGGCGCGACATGCTGATGACCCGGCAATACGAATCCGAAGTTCCCGTGCGTGTCTATCTGTTCGTCGACGGCTCTGTCGGAACCAGAATCGGTGGTTTTGGCAAAAGGCTGATTGATCAGATGAGCTACGTCGCCGGAAGCGTCGCGAGATCTGCGGTCTCGGCAGGCGATCCCGTCGGAGCGATACTGTTTGATGAACGAGGTCAGCAACGAATTCGTCCGGCAGGTGGAGAACGTGGTTTTCACAACCTGCTGGATCAGCTGACCGCCTTTGCCGTGCCGCCATCGCCTCCTGCCCGGCGATTATCGCCAGCGCTGATTAACGCTGCGATGCGACTGTGTGGCGAACACTATCCGGACCTGCTGGACCCTCGAATCAACCAGGTGCCATTCACATTCTTTCCCATCTCGCCGTGGAAACGTCACCTGGTCTACCGGCGCAGCCTCCTGGCCAACGTGCTGGCCGGCTTATACGGTCTGTCGGTCAGTCAGATTATCGAACTCGTCCATGATGACCGAATGATGGCACAATTTACTCAGCGTCTGCTGAGTGATGCAGGCGTATCGTGGATGCCCCCGCTCGTGGAGACACGGGATCAGGGATTTCATGACGGTATGGCAACGATGGAAATGCTGAGCACGGCCATTGCCGATTCCGTAGCCACGGCCCGCGACAACGAAGTCTACGTCATCATGGCCAATCTTCTGGAGTGCGCCACGAACATCAGTCACGTGCTGCCCGCCATCAAACTGGCATTGGCGCGTCACCATCGAGTGGTCTTTGTTTTCCCGACGCCCGCGTTTCGTCGTCCGCAGCCACTACGCACACCGGATCCCGGCACATCTGCTGAAGAACTGCTTGAACGGGCTGAAGGTTTACGCAATTGCAATCTCGCCGATCGACTGCAGCGCGAACTGCGACGACTGGGAGCAAAGGTTGCTCTGTCCGGTGAACAGGAGGCCATTCGAATGGTGCTCGCAGAAACCGAATTGGCACGCAGTGGCCGTGTTGTATTTGCGGGAGTGCGGTGAATGTCAAATTATACCCAATCGAAGCCGCATTCAACTGATGACAGTGTCACAGCAGCCAGGCCGGAACTGCAGATCATGAAAGCGGCCAATCTGCTGCTGATCATGTTCTGTGGCTGGTTTTTTCTGACATTTCTGTACACCGGCGCTGTATTGAATCTGTCACTGAAGTTTTTCTTTCTGGCGATTCTGGTGCTGACTCTGCGTCGCTGGACAGGTGCGTTACTGCTGGCGCTGCTACAGGTTCACCTGTTCTTTCTGGAGCCGCGTGTTGCGGATTTTGGAGGCGCAATCGGCGAATTCGTGTGGGTCATGACCACAGTTTTACTGATCATGGCTGTGAGTCGTTTTCGTACGCTTCAGGAAAAGGATGAGCATTCAACTGTCAGGCGTCTGCTGTCATCCGTGATAAGCGGCGGTACAAACGCGCATGAATATGACGCGTCCGTAATACGCCGGCATACCGCCGCAGCCGTGGTGACAAGCGGGCGTTCTGCACTGCTGCTGGTCGGCTGTTGTCTGGTGGCACTGAATCTGATGTCCTTAGTTCCGGCGGACCGAACAATCACGGGACTTAACACGGTCAGTGAATTTCGTCTGCGGCCGTCCGGATACCGTATCATTATGTCCGGGCTGCTGCTGTATTCGGTGTTCGTGGTTAGTTGGCTGTTCATCAACGAAGGTGTCTGGCGCAGACTTTCCTCTTCTCAGGCCGGTATCTATCTGCGCAGCGTGCTTCTTAGATGGATGCATCGAGATCTGCGAATGCTGACTAAACGACGACTGAAGCAGCGCCGTCGAACTGCTCGACACAGAGAACGCTCGGTAACAGAAACGACCACGTATGACTCCCCGGAGACAAGACATGTTCCTACTGATTCGTGAAGTTGCAGGTTGGCTGCTTGTTTTGGCTGCCCTGTACCTGGTCAGCGTGGGGATCGACTACGTGTCGAATCCGGAAGACGCCCGCATCGTGGAGGCGGGTGTCGTGATGCTTGCGGCAATGGGGATTCTGCGAGCTGGAATTCTGCTGGTACGGATTTCGACCGCCGCACGAATCTGTGATCGGGAACAGCCGTAGTGAACCAGACACGCCGACTAGACGTTCTGCCAACTGCCGATTAACGATCTGACATTCGAATCCGCGGCCGAGGTTTTCGATTACGCAGCACGGACACGCGTCAGCAGCGACCTATTACGCTTTGATTCTGATCAGATACCACCGAGTACCGTCCGCGGCATCGACCAGATAAAAATCGCGTACGTTCTGTCCGGTCGCTTCGTCTTCAGAGACGTCCAGTAACCGTGTCTGGCCGAACTGATCGACGGCCTGATATCGGCCGGCAGCAATTTCGATCGGTAGTGGCACGCGAGTTTCCTCAGGCGCTGACGGTCCGGATTCTTCAGTCTTCAACACAGTCAGTGAGTGTTTAGGAATTTCGGCTGCCGTTTGCCCACGTTCGACGGCCGGTTCTATCGCGGCGACAGCGGCCGCTCTTTGCTGTGTACGCCTCGCTATTGCAGCATGCATTGCAGCCTGATCCCCATCCCAGGCTGCCATAAACAGGCCGGTAATAAGTACCAGGAGAAGAACTCGAGCGTTCATTGGTCAGTTTTCCGGTTACACAAGACAGTCAAACCCCAAAGAATCTATCGACCTCATCGACACGTGGACTCTGGCAAAATATGCGTGCGGAAGCAGCCAGTTGCACCACGTTGCTGATAATTCGGGTCGTGTCGATTCGAATGCGCACGTGGCCGCGCCGTTATACTCAGCCACGTTGAATCCCGCCGTTGAACTTCAAGCTTTTCTGCGAAGCTGAGTCACTGGATCGTCTTGCGGAAGACCGTCCTCGGTGGAATCGTCGTCGACTCGTATTTCTCGTAGTCCACTGACTGCGTGTCGTTGTGATTGCCATCTTCGGGCTGCGCAAAACTGTTGGAATTCACGTAGCTGACTTGACGTGTATCCGATGCAGGAAGGACAAGCTGAGCTTCGTGCGGACTCTCCGGGACCGCTGCGTTCGGGGCGGACGGGGCGGACGGGGTTGGTGGCGTTGGTGGCGTTGGTAGCGTTGGTGGCGTTGGTAGCGTTGGTGGTAGTTCAACATCAACAGATTTCAAATTCGGATTGAACTCACGATCTGATGCCCCTGTTGGTGCAAACACACGTGAATCCAAACATGGTGCAGCAGGTGCATGACAACCATGTTCAAGACCGCATCCAGCGCCACAGAGCACCGAACAATCGGGCTGTGGCGTTAAGCATTCATGGCGCCTGTGCGTACCACTGCAGGCACGCTGGCGGTAGCCGTGGCCGTCGGAACACGTCGTGCAGTCGGAACACGTCGGGCAGTCAGAACACGTCGGGCAGTCAGAACACGTCGGGCAGTCAGACCTGCCTGTCACGCCAGTCGTACTATACGCCTGAGTAATCGGCCATCCATGCCGAATCAATCCACGGTGCGGTCTCGCCGGAAACCGAGCAGTGATTGAGTGAGGGCGACGGTGACGGTGACGGGCCACTGGCATGACCGGCGCGTATGGTCGATACACGGGCCCTGGCGGCGCAATTTGAGGGCTCGGAATATAATGAGGGATGCCAGGCGGTTGCATACAGACAGGCGCTGGAAGACAACAACAACCGGCCAGAAGCAGGGGAAAAACAGCAATGGGAGCCAATAATCTGTGGTTCATATCTCACTTCCCAGGCAGGGCCAGTGCGCAGCGGTCGCCGACTGACATTCCGACTCATCGGCTGTAAAACCGGGAAGACTTTACGGATTATTCTGATTATTGCAGGTATTCCGGGCAGGGCTGGCCCCAATGGACGGCCACCGTGACGTTCTCGCCTGGCGTTATATTTCGGGATTTCCTGCGTTCCGGTTGTCCATAGGTGTTTCCGCGGCAAGATGGTTCGATAGTTGCACTTGGTGTAGACTGTGTGTTACGTGCTCGAAGGACAGCTCGTCAGAATTTAAGTCTGGGTAATTAAAGATGTTTTCCTGCGAAAAGACGCCAACAGAATTTGAGCCGTGCCGGAACGATCCGGCAGTTACCAAATTCGTATTTCGACAACAGGAACTGTTTGTCGCTGCCTTCGTTTCAGCATTAGCCCTCTTCGTTGGGTGCGGTGACAGCACGCCACCTGCGCCGGTCAGGACACCGCCGGCAACGGTGACAGGTTCCAACGATACGCCAGCGGCTGCTTCCTCTGCTGCGCCTGACAGCGATCCTGATCGGTCGCATCGTCAGAACGAGCGCTGGACAGATGCCAATGGTGTGGAATACCTTGGAAACGTGCCACTGGATGTTTTCTTCGATCAACCGTATTCGGTTGCCTCAGACATGACACCTCTGAACGGCGCTGATCCGACGAACGGCCAATCGCTTCCACCAACAGCGACCGCAAGTAACGACTCGCCGCCATCGGCAACTGAGTCAGCCGATTCGCCGGCAACAGCCGAAAGCGAGGGGTTGTCATGGGATGAACTGTTGCCAATCACTGTGATCGACGAGGAAATTAAATCCATTCGCAACTTCCTGACTCAGTCTCTGCAGTCGGTCGGGTCTTATAATCGATCAATGCTCATGGTCCCTCCAAATGCGGCAACGGTTGCTGTGCTGTCAGGAATTGTCATGCAGCACCCCGAGGACATAAGCTGGAAGGAAGATGCCGTCTACATCCGCGACCTGGCTAAGAAGATGAATGAAAGTACGCTGATGGCGGGCAAGAAGGATCAGGACAGACTGTTGAAACTCTTCGAAAGTATTGTCGACACTCTGAACCGGTCACGACCTGCGGATCTGGAGGAACCACCGGCGGACGATGATTTCGCAACCGTCGCCGAAATGCGTTACGTCATGATGCGAATGGAGCAGGCGGAAACGAAGCTGAAGACCGAAGTGAACGAGAGTGGCTTCGCGTCCAGAAAAGACATGATCAAACACGAATCCTCTCTTCTGGGCGCACTTGTGAAGATTATTTCACTTGAAGATTATGGCTATGGCGACGATGAAGAGTACGTTGGATATGCTCAACAGATCGTGCAGGGTGCAAAGGCTGCCATGGACGCCTCCGCAGGTGGCGACTTCACTGCGTATGAGCTCTCACTGTCAAAGGTCTCCAGAGCGTGTCAGGAATGCCACGCAGCCTACAAGAACAACTAATCACGGCAGCCGCACTCATGAGCGCAGGAACCGCAACCATCATGTTGAATCATCGCCGAAATCGCCGGACAGCACGACGTCTGCTGGTCAGCGTCTGTCTGGTATCAGCCGTGCTGGCCGCACCTGCAGCTCATTCCGATACGATTGTGCTGAAGTCCGGACAGCAGATTGTTGGTCAGGTTCTGAAAGTCCAGCAGGATTCCGTGTTCGTCGATATCGGCGTGGACGTTATTCGTATTCCACTGGACAGAATCGGCAAACGAATTGAAGACACCCCCTCAGCAAAGCCTGAAGAAATCAAGACAGATTCCGGACTGCTGCGTTCGGCCAAACTTCCTGTACGGACAGTCAAGGAACTCGTCAGCCGGTTTGCCGAAGGAGTCGTCCTGGTCCAGACGCCGGATGGACTGGGGTCTGGATTTATTATCAGCAAGGCCGGTCACTGCGTGACAAACTATCATGTTGTCGAAGGCCAGACTCGCGTTGCCGTAACAATCTTCCATCGTGGAAAAACGGGCGAATTTGAACGAGTGGCGGTGCGGGACGTAAAGATTCAGGCATTGAATCCTCACTTTGACCTGGCTTTGCTGGAGATCCCCAAACAGAAGGGAATCGAATTTCAACCGATCTATGTGTCAGAAAATGATTCTCAGCGCGAAGGTGATACGGTTTTCGCGATCGGAAGTCCGCTGGGGCTGGAACGATCAGTTTCTGAAGGGATCGTCAGCACGCGAAACCGAAACATGAATGGTATTGTCTACCTCCAGACGACAGCCCAGATTAATCCCGGTAACAGTGGAGGCCCCCTGTTCAATTCCATGGGCGAAGTCGTTGGCGTAATCAACATGAAGCTGACCTTTGGTGAAGGCCTGGGGTTTGCCATTCCGGTGGCCTACCTGCGTCACTTCATCGCCAATCGGGATGCGTTCGCCTTCGACCGTACAAACCCCAATACCGGTTATCACTATCTGAAACCACCGCGCCGCACTAATTCGAAGCAACCGTACGAGGTGCTGAACACAGAGACCTCGAAGGCACCGTAGTGGACGGAGGATGTCAGAGTGTCCCTTCGAGGACTGAAATCTGTTTCCGTTGATCGGAAAGACTGCGGAGCCGCCGGAATCAGAGATGATCTGATCAATGCGGGCGTCATTCCTGAATATACCTCAGTCATGGCCGACAGACACTTCCTGAGCATTTGTCGACCTGAATTTCGACAAGGGTATTCCGCCGAATTATCAATATCAACAGGACAGCAGACATGCCGCAGTTCGTAACGTTCGGTGAAATCATGATGCGGATGGCTCCGCCTGGATTCCTGCGTCTTCAACAAACGCTGCCTGGACCAATTGATGTAACGTTTGCCGGCGCCGAAGCAAATGTCGCCGCATCGCTTTCGATGCTGGGAGCGGACGTCGCGTTCGTGTCTGCACTGCCGGACAATCCGCTTACAGCAGCCTGTGTTGCGACGCTGCGGGGACTCGGCGTTGACACCGCAAACGTGATTCGGTCGGCGACAGGACGCATGGGCATATACTTTGTGGAAGGCGGAGCCAACCAGCGGCCCAGTCGGGTCATCTACGACCGGGATGGATCAACCATAAGCCTGACAGCGCCTCAGGAGTATGACTGGGAAACCGCATTCGCGGGCGCACATTCGTTGCATGTATCCGGAATTACTCCCGCTCTGTCAGAGCTGGCCGCGGCAGCCACCATTACAGCGGTCCAGCGCGCCCAGGAAGCAGGCATTCGTGTATCGTGTGACCTGAACTACCGGGCGAAACTCTGGAACTGGAAACCAGGCGTCGAACGAAAACGACTGGCGGCCGAAACAATGGCCATGGTACTGCCGCATGTCGACATTCTGATCGCCAATGAAGCCGATTGCGGGGACGTCCTGGGCATTCACGCCGGACACAGCGACGTGGATTCGGGAGACGTCGAAGTTCAGGCCTATCCCGATGTCGCTCGTCAGGTGACGTCGCGGTTTCCCAACATTAAGTTCGTGGCAACGACGCTGCGGGAAAGTATTTCTGCCAGCCACAACAACTGGGGTGCCATGCTGTTTGACGTTTCTGCTGACAAAGCACTGTTCGCACCGGAATCCGAAGGAGTCTATCAGCCGTATCTGATTCGTAATATTGTGGACCGCGTGGGCGGAGGAGATGCCTTTGCCGCTGGGCTGTTGTTTGCGTTGAACCATAACGACTACGCGGGACCACTGGAGGCACTTCAGTTCGCCACTGCCAGTTCGTGCCTGGCACATTCAATCCTCGGCGATTTCAATTTCAGCAATCGGACTGAAGTGGACGCGCTAATGGCGGGCTCCGGCACCGGCCGAGTTGTCCGATAACGCCTGGAAAGCAGGCTTACTTTTCGACGTAGTCAACCACGCAGCTGACTCGGTTGTCGGACCAGCTGAAGTCGAATGTTCGCCCATTGGCCATAGCGCTGGTCATCGCCAGAAAGGCCGCGACGCACGGCAGAATCAATAATCCCATGACTGGTACGGCAGTAAGTTTGCGGAGAAAAGATCCGTGCTGTCCTGCGCGAAGCGCCAGGTTCAGCAGCACCGCGCAGAGCCACAGAATTCCCAGTGCAACGCACACAGCCATGACGCGGTTTTTTTTCAGAGCTGACTCGATGTCACTCAAGATCTGTTCTTCGGTGGCCTCCGGGAATTCAATCAGGGCATAAGTCTGCCGCATCGGCGTCGGATTGCCCGCAGTATCGATAACCTCCGTACGGGTATATGTCTTCCTGAAAGAATTGAGAATAGCACGGTCGGTCACATTCAGATCGACGACTTTCTCCCAGTCAGCAGCTGCAGAAAAATCGGCGAAGACCTTTTCTGTGACTCTGTCCTTCAGTGTCTCAACAATGACAGCGCGCAGGGCCTCTGCCGCCGGAATACTGGCTTCGATGAATTTCGACTGCACCACCGTCTGTCCGATTCCAGGGTTGTCAATCCATTCCGGGGGCTCAGTCGGCTCCGGCAACTCTGTGAGCAGATTATCCTGGGTGTTAGCCTCTGCTGTCAGCTGAGCTTCCCCGTCGGCGGCTTGCCACACATGCGACAACGCTGACAGCAATGCACGAAAACCTGAAGGACTAAAAGCGTGACGGATCACAGGACCAGCAGTCTGTGGCGCGGTTGCCGACAGAGGAATAAGCGCATAAGCCTGCTGTAGTTCAGGCGAAATGGATGCGTTTAGCATTGCAACAGCGTCAGCCCCCTTCGTGCCAAGCAGTCCCGCTACGAAATCCTGGGACAACGGCAACACAAGCATGTCGCCTTTGTCCAGTTGTGAGGTCATCGAACGACCGGCCGATCCAAAAGTGCTAGTTTCGGTCACGTCTGCCGTTGCAAGTGATACACGATGCAGGTCGGCATCCACAATACTTTCATCGACCATGACTCGAAAGCCGGAACCAGCCAGCCCCCGGGTCAGCCTGTCCGCGATTTCAAAGCGGCTTACCAGAGTCAAGACCACGCAGATGGCCGCAGCAAGACCTGCCATATGAAGAATTCCGCGAGGTGCGGAAGACATCCGTCGCAGCAGCAGAAAGCCAACGACCGCCAGAATCATCAGCGTAAGCATGGTAGATTTACTCCGACTTCCAGTTGTAATGGCCTGCCCGCAGCAACCGCCTGGATCCAGTGCCGAGCCACAACACAGCGTTAATGAAATGAGGCCTGCTCGGCTTTCGCCAACGGAACCTGTGGATTAACCGACCGTGGGGGGACCGGATCTGTCGTGGGCGACGGGGCCGGTGAAAGTCTTCTGTCTTCCACCTGTGTCCAGCCAGCTGATAACTGCACGACTGCCGAAATGGCGAGCGCCCAAGTTGCTCCCAGTGCTTCAGGAAAAGAAAAATCCTTCAGCATTCCCGTAATGATGATACCAATGACCAATGTGAACAATGCGCTGGAAACTCGAAACCGAGCCTTCCGAAAACTATCAATCTGCCACCACCAGCGTCGAGCCGAAAATAACGCGGCAAAGAATATCATGAAGCACGCGACTGTCGGAAATTGGCTTCCATCTGAGACAGCAACACGGCCGATGAGCACACGGCCACTGCTATGACTTCCATGAAACAGTTCGTCATGACTGATAAGCAAATATTCGGGCAGCACCGCGGCCAGAAAGCCAACGCCGAGACCGAGGCTTCCAAGACAAAGTCTGCGTGTAAAACTGTCGCCACTCCGACCTTCCCAGATCTTTGAGGGAATGATCAGTGCCCATGCTGCCAGCATTGTGACGGCAGCAAAATAGACGGCCTGAGCACTGTCTTCCAGTAGATTTGTCGTAAAAAAGACGGCAGCAGTCACGAGGCCCGACGCGGCCAGAGACACGGAGATGGACGTGGACACATCGGTGGCACGGTGCGTTTTCCCAATTTCCCGAAGAGTCGCAGGCGTATAGACGCGGTCTCGAGTATTTCGTGTCACGGGTCGCGCGGACATCGGTTTTGTCGGAACGGCAGCCTTTGCGGTGGGCGACGCCTTTTTCTGACGGCGAGCAGGCGCAGGTGGCGGAGTTGAAGCCTTCGTGTATGGCCCCGAACTGGCAGAAAACGGTTCGCCGACAAAAATGCTCAGTAGCTGATAGCCCAAATAGGCGACTCCACCAACCATGCCTCCAACCGCAACCGAACGCCACATCCCGGACTCCAGAATCAGCCATGCTACGGCACCGCCCACAACCCACTGCAATGGCGTTGGAATCGCGTTCCAGAATCCGACAAGAGCTGCAACTCCGGCCGGGCCAGCTTGCACGGACTCCGTATCGATTTCCACGATAGTCTCAGATTCCATCGATCGTACACGCTCAGAACGCAACTCGGCTGGTACAGGGGTTGCCTTCGCTAATGGCACAGGAGCTGTCATGTCGGCCGCGGCCACAACATTGCGGAACTGTCGCTGAAGTTCTTCGCTACTACTGGTCCTCCGGGCCGGATCCTTTTCCAGAGCCGCTGACAGAACCGGACGAATCTCCTTCGGAAGGCGGGACAAGTCAGGTTCCGCCGTCAGATGTTTCATCAGAATCTCGGCTGCCGTCTGACCGTCGAACGGCACTTTGCCGGTGAGCATTTCGTACAGCATGATGCCCATTGCGTAAACGTCGACTTCTCGGCCATAGCGGCCCTTGGCAACTTCAGGCGCCATATAGTACACCGTCCCGACACTCTGAGTCTGAGCGCTGCGGCGACTTTCTGAGATGTACTTGGACAGTCCGATATCACCAATTTTCACACCACCGGGATCCTGAAAGACATTAGCCGGCTTCAGGTCTCGATGCACAATACCGCGGTCATGTAAAAAACTAAGTCCGGCCGTTATCCCGTCAAGCCAGAAAAGCACTTCTTCCAACGGCATTCCGCTGGGGTAGTCCTGCAGTACCTCATAAAGGCCGCGACCACTGACGAATTCCATGACCACCCAGTAATCGTTGTCAGTGTCCTGTTTGATGTCGAAGATCGTTACAAGGTTGGGGTGCTTGAGATTAAGACACTGCCTGACACCACGAAGCTCGATATCAAGATTGTTATTCAGTAACTTAAGAGCCACTTCCTTACCGGCGTCGCTCAACGCGTAATACACCTCACCAAATCCACCGCGGTGGACGGCACGCTTGATGGTGTATCCATCAAGAGGACGTGCTTCTGGTGCAAAGGTGAATTTCATAATTTCGGTCCAGCCCGGATTTCGTTTTGTTTTATGCGAGAACAGTTGAATTTGAATGAGTCGCTGAGTGCAGCACGCTATTCCATCTGCTCGACTCGAAACCTGAGTTCTTCTCCTGTTACCACGCAACCGTGTTTGAGTTCAATGGAATCGTTTGCGACCTGCCCGTTAACACTCAGAGCGACCTTCGACCGACAGCGCAGCATACCGTCACCGGCAAACAGGACAACAACGTCAGACCATTGCGTGCAACAAACATGATGGTCTTTCCGCGGCCCCAGCAGACAATGATCCGCCAGCAGGATGATACCGTCAACACTGTGTGACGGTCGATGATCACTTTCAAAGTTGATTATGGCGGAAGTGCTCAGAATACTGGGAATTCGAAACCCTAGTCGCACTCGTTCTGCCAGCTGGATTTCATCACCGCTGCAAAGAACAGTATCCTGACTGACCGTCCGCCCCGAGACCGCCGTTGACTGATGCGCCGTCAGCCGCCATTCTTCACCGTTCCGTTCGATGGAAGCATGCTTTCGCGAAATATCGGCCAGCAGGGCAATATCAGCGGATTTTTCTTCAAATGACGGCGCGCCGACGACAAAGGATTCACCAACACATAGTTGCCATGCACCGACACCGTCGATCCACAGCATAAACTTTCTGGACGGACTTATCGCCACCGCATTTCCTTTGAGAGCCGTTTCCCGTTCGGGCACACAGGTATCGCAACACCAGCGATTCTGTCTGTGTTGACTGTCCAGTTGGAGAGTGCCCGAATTCATTGTATCGAATCGCTGAGGAGTAACGTCGTCCTGATGTGACTTCGTTGGAACGTGAATTTGTTTACTTTGGATCAGTATTGTTTGTGACCGGAGGCAATTTGCAGCATGAAAATGCTCCGAGCTCAAGCCTTTGAGCCCGGAGCAAGTGTGTGTCCCGGTTCAGCGGCGGTTTCCCGTCCCGCCATGCTGAATCTGATTCAGTGAGATTCCTGGAATCGCTTACGCTTTGATCTGCTCGTCCTGACGCGATCAGCGTGCCAGTAAATCAGATTGAGCTGTTGCTGTCCGCTTCTGCCACGGTTTCGTCAGCCACAAGACCAAAATGCTGATCAATTTCGGTCACAACATCCGTCTGCAATTCGACGGATTCCACTTCGACAGGAATTCGTCCCAGGACATGGCCTTCCGTTTCGAGCATTGATTCCCGAACATCCAGCACATGATTCAGGTCCTTGATCAACCCCTCGACACGAGCGAGCTTCGTGTCATCAACTTCGATGTTGTTGACCGCTTCCGCTGCCTGAATCGTCTTCAAACGAGCCTCGACCTGAGACACAAGTACGGACAGTTCCTGCTTTCGTCCCAGCATGCTATCCAGTTTCTGCTGATTGGCTCTCAACGTCTGCTTCTGAGCCGTCAGAATCTGCCGATCACGTTTCACAGCATCTTCGCCCGCGCGAAATGCCTCAAATCGCTGGGACAGATCAGATTCCACCTCGCCACGAGTATATGACACGTGACGATAAGTGAACTTGTCACCTGAACTGCTGAGATCAGATCGCAAAGCGATAATCGCGTCTTTCTGGCCGGTCAGATGAGATTCCTTTTTGACAATATCGCGTTCCAGGTCCTTTACGTCGACACTCTGCTCGGCCACCACCGTCATGTGCTGACGAATCTCAGGCATCAGTTTGTCGATCTCATTGCGGATCCGATCGAGTTCGAATTCCGGTGTGATCTCAGACTTCACCGCATCCCGGACATTTGTGCACGCCGTCGTGGCGTAACTGAACATGTCCTTTCCCAGGACAAATCCGGCAACAAGGGTCGCAGCCAGCGATCCGACAATCATTTTCTTCAACATCGTCTCTCTCCTGAACGTCAAACACTGTGGGAAACACACACACACACATGTGACGCAAACGATCGTCACACTCTCTGATTCGCCACACCTTCAGAATGCCTGGCCGATTTTCGGCATTTTTCCTGAAAATTGCCGGGAGTCACGAAAACCAGAAGAAACCAAGCACTTTCGCCGCGCCGAATGATGTAATTCGACGACTGTCGAAGATTCCTGGCAGAATTCTTTGAACTGCTGAACAAACGGGTGCGTTAAGGATCCTGTATTGGCGAAGTGCGACAACCTGTTCAATTGCGAAAGAATCTTTACTCAAACGGCGGGAGAGAAAAATGAAGACAGACAGACAACCTGCTGCCCGACCAATGAAAAAATGTCGATTCATGGCTGGCCTGACTTTAAGCACCTGTGGTGTCGCCACCATGTTGATGGTCGCAGCCGGAACCTTGCAACACCTCGGCATAAACGGACGACTTTCATTGCCCGCTGTCGGCATATGCATGATTATTGGCCTGATGCTTCTTGGCGGAGGCTTCGGAATCATGGCCACATCCTCTGCAACGTTTGACGACCACGAATTCGACCGGCTGATGGAAGCTGGAAATCTACCAGTCGTGACGCCACAGGATGAATCGCGTGGATTTGAAATTCTCCAACACACAAATGCTGATGAGCACGTACTGAACGATCTGCTGCCGACACACGAACCGCAGGCTGAACTCACGAAGCTGGCGTGTAAGAATGGAGACGTCCGCGTGCAGAAACCGACTTCTCACAGCGTACCAACGCCGCAGACAACGGCCTGAACAATCTGTTCACCACACGCCCTGGCAACTCGACGCGTAACTGAGGGATGTACGGGAAATGACGTTGTCTGGAGTCCCTGGCTCACGCATGGGGTGCCCGGTGCGTGCAACGACTTCTAAGCACAACACAGGCTGAGGGTGAACATTTTCCCTGTCCGACCTGGAAACTTGTTATCATCACGTCGATTTTGTCTCGACACCCAAATGCTGACGCAGCATGATGTTTCGTTATCTGCCAGGACTGAACCCCAACAGATTCAGATTCAGTAAAGATCATCGAGCAGCACACTAAATTTATTCTGCACGGGAACTGACAACCAAGGTCAACGGTAAGATCCATGGGGCACGTCCGTCCTGGTGCTGACGGACAGCAGGAACGCAGTCTCTGGAATCGTATGCTGCCAACGACTGGACCGAAGGACTGGCATGAGCATCGACTGGAGAACGACCGACTGCTGGCTGATGGGTGAAGCGTCAGTGGGGTCAAAGATCGCTGATCACGTCAAGGTTCTGTGCGACGACATAGGAGTGCGCTGGGCAGGCACTGATAACGAATTCGCGGCCGCGGAATATGTCGCCACGCAGTTTCAACTGCTCAATCTGCAGGATCGGTCTGTCGAAACATTCAGTTTGCGCACAGCTGACTGCCATGCTGCATCACTGAAAGTCGTCGCTGAGAACGCGTGGCGCATTGACACTCGCCCATGTCTGTTCTGCCCGTCGATTGACGTCGAAGCCCGACTGGTGAATGTCGGTTACGGCATGCCGCATGAACTTAAATCGCTCGGAAATGTGCTTTCGGGCTGCGTTGCCTTGATCAAGTCCGAATACGAACCGTTCACCGAGCCGCGTCTGCTCACCGTCCGACTCAGAGATCTTGCGAATGCAGGTGTGGTTGCGGCCGTCACAGGCAGCCCGCACTATGGGCGTCGAATGAGTCACACGTCTGCCTCGGACTGGCGAGACGATGCGACGTTGGTACCACTTCCACTGGTCCAGACTTCCCGGGAAGACGCGGCTCGCCTGCAGGACCGCGCTGTTGCCGGAGCCAGAATTTCCGTTCGAGTTGACTCTGATCTTCGGAGTACAACGTCCTGGAATACGCTGGCAAAACTACCGGGGGCGCTGATCCCGGAACAGAGCATTGTGCTGGGAGCTCACCACGACACAACACCTGATTCGCTCGGAGCCAACGATAATGGTGCGGGCGTGGCAGTGCTGCTTGAGACCGCACGGCTGTTAGCTGGTGTCTGCAATGCGATGGACGTTCACCCCGGCCGAACAATCCAATTCGTGTCATTTGGCGCAGAAGAGCAGGGACTCCAGGGTTCGACTGCATTCGTCGAGCGTCACTTTGGCCCTGAGCCGAAACCACAATTCATGCTGGCTCTTGATGAACTGGCCACAGGACCGATCAAAGGCACCGTGCTGCAGTTTCCTGAACTGCAGGAGCTGATTCAGGACCAGTTGAGCGACCTGAACGAAGGCCTGCAGTGTCATGTACTGTCACAACTGGATGCGTCCGGAGATATGTTTCCGTTCGCACGTCGTGGGATTCCGTCTTCGTTTTTGTGGCGATGGCGGTTTGTCGGTCGGCACCCGGAAACGGCGTATGGGCACAGCAACGCGGATACTCCGGACAAGTTGCGCGTTCGCGAGCTAAAGGATTATGCCGGCATACTGGCCAGATTCCTGCTGCGCCTGTCGCACGTTCCGTCTGCGGACTGGCCCGAAAACCGATTGGACATTAACGAAATTGTGAAACGTATCGAAGCCGAACGAGGTGCCGTGTTTCGCACGATGTAGGACTGCAACGCCGCGGCTGGCCGTGAACCGGCGCGTGTCAGGACATGTCAGCCTGAACCCCCTGCAAGAATGTACTCACAGCAAAGGGCCATATTGCCGGACGAATTTTCTGATCGCGTGAACACGGCACTGGATGGCAGTGCATTATCCGTTCAGCCCCAGAATTTGAAGACTGTCACGTTGAATCAAAGCTTCAATCTCATCAGCCTGCAATCGCGGCAGAGAAGTTCCTTCAACCTGTTCATTCAACTTTCTCATACCATCAATCGATGCATCCACAGTCGTGAATGGATAATCACTGCCAAACAACAACTTGTCCCAGACGCCATATTCCTGAACCAGCATCAGACTGTGATACAGCTGAAACGGCCGATAATGTAATGCACTGACATCGGTGTAAACGTTTGTGTGCTTGCGCACCACCGCGACACATTCGTGTTCATACGGATGACCAAGGTGTGCCATGATCATTTTTACATCCGGAAAACGGATTGCCACACAATCCAGATGTCGCGGCAACGTACACTCCAGCGGCGCCTGCGCGATAAACGTCGTACCGGTGTGCAGCAGCACAGGAAGTGAGTGCTGCGTGGCATATTCCCACAGGGGATTAAGTCGTTCATCATCCGGTTGAAATCCGGCATACATGGAAAGCAGTTTTATCCCCCGCAATCCAAGTTCCTGATGACCGTACATCATTTCCTGCTGCCATCCATCCTGAGTAGGGTCCAGCGACAGGAAGCCAATCAACTTCTCAGGATGAGCTGACACGTACTCCGCCACATAGCGATCATCAACCCACAGGCCGCTCAGTCGTGCCTTGCCACCGAAGACGATTGTTCGGTCAACCTGAGTGGCCCCGGCCATGTATTCGTCATAGCGCACCGTCAGATCCACTTCAGCCCCCGCTCGTGCCCGACGCGCCTGCTGCTGAAAATCATCATTAAAATGCGTGGGATACTGCCACGTGTGGCTGTGTACGTCGACGATCATTTTCACCTCACAACTGTATGAGATCTGCAACAATACAATCGCAAATATCGTTCATGGAGACAACAGTCGAGGAAATTCATTCTCCTGATTCGGCGGGATGTATCGGAATCTCGCCTCAACAGACAGCATCACCGAAAGGCCGAATGATTCGGACCACTGGCTCTGAGGATACTTTATGTTAGCCTTTCAATGCTGGGCACTGGCGGGTCCAGTGGTTCACCAGAGGAAAACAGACTGTCCGGGAAAGGCCACTGAACATGCTTGTGGGATATGTCAGTGATGAACGTTACGTCGCGTTGGCTGATGTACTGTTCGAATTTCGAAGCCATGACGGCGTTGTCGCAGCCCAATCCGGAATTTCAGGGGCTGTCTACGCGGATATTTCACCGGGCGACTATGAAGTTGTCCTGGGCCGGAGTGGATATGGTTCGAAAATCGTCGCCGTCCAGATTCAGAAAAACATCCCGTATCAGTTCCGTCTGTTGTCGGACGGTCTGCTGGGTTACGTCTGGCCTCGCTGTGTAAAGTCCGGTGAGCAGTCTGAATTTCGAGTACACGCAGTCGAAGAATACGAACTGGAACTCCGGCGTTACGGTGCAGAGAAAGAGTTCATCCGCCGCATCGGTACGTTCGACGAACACGGACCGCGCGCCACGATGCAGATTACTCCCGACGGCGATTACACGCAGACCGGTATCGAATGGAACAAACATGGCTACCACAGCAAAGCGCTGAATCAGTTTATTAGAGCTCCTGATCGTTCCGGCTTGTATTACTTCCATGCACGATGCAAATCGGGACTGTCATTCACATTCCCATGGGTTGTAGCTCCTGACAGGCCGCGTTCTAAAGTTGCAGTGCTGGCGTCAGACATCACATGGAACGCGTACAACAGCTTCGGTGGTCGCAGCAACTATATCAATGCAGACAAACTACCACCGACACCCATCATCAACTCACGTCTGGAACTCAAGCGATATACGCAGCAGGAACACCGCACTTACGATCAGGACATCTATGAACCTCTGTCGCTGGAACGACCGGATCCGTACAACCACATCGCTGAAAGCGAGCAGCTGACCGATCCGATTGCCGGTCGCCAGGGTTGCCATCTGGCAGCCGCTGAATGGCGGCTACTGGGCTGGATGGAACGTAAAGGACTGGATTACGACTTCTACGGTGAAACACAGTTTCACTTTGACCAGGTTCCGCTGGATGAATACCGCGTGCTGGTCATCAGCACTCATCCGGAATACTGGTCGGCAGACATGTACTTTCGACTGAAACGCTGGGTATTCGAAGGCGGTGGGCGTTTGATGTACCTTGGCGGTAACGGCCTGAACTGCGAGGTCGAGTTTCTCGACGATCATCGCGTCGTATACCAGAACACGAACTGGAGTCACTCGGAACCACAGTTCGCCCCCGATGGAAGTGAATACGAAAGCCGTTTCGCCAAACGGCAGGAATCAGAAGCCAATTTGCTGGGAGTCGTTTTTACGTTTCCGGGAATCATGACTGCTGCACCGTATGAGGTGACGATGGCGGATCACTGGTGCCTTGAAGGAACGGGCCTGAAGAATGGCGACATCTTCGGACAGAAGAGTCTGCATCTGCGGGTCCCCGGCGGAGCCTCCGGTCATGAGACGGACAAGGTGTCGGCATCATCGCCATCAAATGCACAGGTGCTGGCCAGGGGGCTGAACCCCGATGGCGGTGGTGCAGAAATTGTAATTCATGAACCTGACGGAGGGGGTGCGGTGTTTTCCGTGGGGTCCATCTGCTGGCCGAGTTCTGTGCTTGTCGATGAATCGGTCTCAAGAATTACAGAAAATGTTCTGCGACGATTCATGGACTGAACATTGCAGACAGAAAGCGTGCTGCATGTCAGGAAGGGGGCGAATGTGCTGGTTGGATATGTCAGTGACGAAGACTACGTGGCGCTCGCCGGGGTGGAGTTCGAATTCGAACGCGGTGGGGTGGCGTTGACAGCGGCTTCCTGCGCATCAGGAGCGATATATGCCGACGTCGAACCGGGCATCTGGCAGGTTACGCTTTCGAAGCCGGGGTATACCGCTAAGCGTGGGGATGTGAAAGTCTCCGTCAGCGAAGTGATTCCATTTCGCCTGCTGTCGGATCGCATGTATGGCTTCATGTGGCCCAAATGGAGTCGATCCGGAGAAACGTCCGAATACTGCGTGCACAGCACAAAAGAGTTTCGGCTGGACCTCTGGCACTACGGCTGGAAGAAAAAGTTCATTTGCAGTTTCGGATGGTGCGATGAACACGGACCGAAGGCCATGACTCAGATTCTGCCCGACCACGACTTCACCCAGACCGGAGTCAACTGGAATCGTACGGGCTACAGTCTGAAGCACCAGAGACACAGCATCCCGGCACCGGAACGATCGGGACTGTACTACCTGCATGCAACGACACGCGATGGTGAGTTCTGTTCATTTCCATGGATCGTTTCGCCGCGCGAGCCTCAGGCGAAGATCGCTGTCCTGTCGTCCACGATTACACAAAACGCATACAACCGATTCGGCGGACGCAGCAACTACTTTAATCAGGACGGTCTGCCGGATCGTCCCGTCGTCAATTCACGTCAGGACCTGAAACGCTACACTCAACCGGACACATGGCCCTTTGAAGAAACAGCCGCGCCCCTGTCATTTCAACGTCCGGAGCCGTCCAGCTGCGTTCCCGAAGACACTCAGATTGCGGACACAATTGCCGGTCGCACCGAATCCATCTTCGCACCTGGCGAATGGCGACTGCTTGGCTGGATGGAGCGCGAGGGCTTCGACTATGACCTGTATTCCGAAACCGAACTGCACTTCGACCGTCTGCCGCTGGAAGCCTATGAAGTCCTTGTGCTGAATCTTCATTCCGAGTACTGGTCGCCTCAGATGTACACTCGCGTGAAGCAGTGGGTCCATGGACAGGGTGGGCGGCTGATGTATCTCGGCGGATGCGCCCTGTATGCAGAGGTCGAGTTTCAGGACGATGCGACAATGCTTTGTCGTCGCGAGGGCAAATACAGTCTCCGTGGCGAGCCCGAAGCCAGACTGTTAGGTGTCTCCTACACACATTCCGGATTCCAGACCGGGGCGCCGTATCGTGTGCTTAATAATGACCACTGGGTCTTCGCAGGCACCGGCCTGAACAACGGGGATCTGTTCGGTATGAGAAGCCTGCATGAACGCTGCCCCGGCGGCGCGTCAGCCCACGAACTGGACAAGATCAGCAGGAACTCACCCGACAACCTCGTGCATCTTGCCAAAGGCACAAATCCAGATGGTGCAGGTGCAGACATGACGATCTACGACACCCCCTCCGGCGGGAGCGTCTTTGCCACCGGTTCGCTGTGCTGGACGCTGTCCCTGCCGATCGACGACGGAACTTCAACTGTCACGCGCAATGTTCTACGTCAGTTTCTCGAAAGAAAAACGTGACTCCCACGCGCTCACAATTCCATTCCGATTCGCCAACCAGTGTCCGCTGGTTCGTGCTGGGCATTGTGTCATTCGCCGCCGCCAGCGCATATCTCACTCGATACTGTATTTCTGCGGCCAACACCACAATCCAGCGAGATCTTGAATTCAGCGACTCGCAGATGGGTGAACTGATGAGCGTATTTGCGGTCGGCTACCTGTTGTGCCAGGTCCCCGGCGGCTGGCTGGGGAACCGATTCGGCACGCGTTTCGCCTTCGCATTTCTAAGCGTGTGCTGGTCATTCAGTAATGTCTGGTCAGCAATGGCATCTGCGTTCCAGATGCAGTGGGCCTCGAGGTTTTCGCTGGGGCTTTTTCAGGCCGGTTTGACACCGATCTCTGCCAGGATTCTGAAGGACTGGATTCCACTGCAGTGGCGAGGACGCAGTAGTTCATGGATTACCGCGTCAATGTCCGTAGGCGGCGCGTTCACCATGGTATTGACGGGCTGGCTGCTGGGCCAGGGTTACGGCTGGCGAGCAATATTTTCAGTATACTCACTGGTAGGAGTTGCATGGGCCGTGGGCTTCTACTGGTACTTTCGCACGTTCCCGCAGGATCACCGCAGTGTGAATCAGGCAGAGTTGACTTTGATCCGCAAGTCCGACCGATCCGCTGACGGCACGACAGAACTCAGGGAATACCAGCCGATACAGGAAGACGTTGTGACGCAGCACGAGACATCTCACCACGTTCTGATGCTGAACATGCTGAAATGTCCGGGGATGTGGGGGCTCTGTGTTCAGTCGTTCTTTCGCGCAGCCGGTTATGTTTTCTTCGTAACGTGGTTTTTCGCATTTCTGGAATACGTCTACGACATCGACAAAGCCGAAGCCGGTTTGCTGAACAGTCTGCCGCTGATCGCGGTGGTCGTCGGCAGCATTGCCGGTGGAATCATCGTAGACTGGCTGTTTCAAGTGAGCGGCAGCAAATGGATCAGCCGCAGTGGAACTGCAATTGTGTCGCTGTCCGTGTGCGGATTTCTGACAATGGCGTCTGCCTGGACATCATCAGCCACGGAACTTTCCGTTGTTATCGCAATAGGAGCACTGTTTTCCGGAATCGGTTCACCCGCTGCATGGACTGCAACAATCGATATCGGCGGCAGGCACACGGCGGTTGTTATGGCAGTCATGAACATGGCGGGCTGCCTGGCAGGCGTATTGCTCCCGCTCCTGCTGGGCAATTGGTTTGAACAAATCCGGGAGACCGACGGAAACTGGAACCTGGTGATTTATCTGCACGCCGTCTTTTATTTTTCCGGCGCACTGAGTTGGATTCTTGTAAATCCGTTGAGGACGATCGAAGACGGCCATGCTGTTTGATACACACACCAACCTGATGTGGTACCCGGAACATCTCTCGGATGAGTTCGTTGAATTCGCATGGGAAGCGAAGCGCGCCAAGATGAAACTCTCCAAAGATGTCTATTTTGCCGGCAACGAAGCCAAAGAAGCCAACGCTTTCGATTCGAAACCGGAACAACTGCTGTTAGCAACAGCCGACGTCGACAGGGCGATTGTGTTTGGAATTAAGGCCCCGTTCACCGGAATCAACTGCGACCAGGAACTCATCGCCCGCTTCGTCGCGGCACACTCTGACAAGTTTGTCGGCTGGTGCTCCGTCGACCCGAACGACACGAACTGTGTCGAACAACTCGAACACTACGTCAACAACCTCGGTCTGCGGGGCTTGAAGTGTTCACCGATCTATCAGAACTGGAACCCGCAAGACCCGCAGCATCTACCGTTGTTCAGAAAGGCTGAATCGTTGGGGATTCCGGTGAACATTCACCAGGGTACGTCCTTTGTCCGGACCGGACCGCTGAAGTATGCCAATCCGATCCAGCTGGAAGACATCGCCATTACGTGTCCGGATCTGCGAATTGTCATCAGTCACATGGGGCATCCATGGGAAGATGAATGTGTCGTACTGATTCGTAAGCACCCGAACCTCTACACCAACATATCGGCCCTGCATTACCGGCCGCTGCGTCATTATCAGGCATTCATGACGGCCATCGAATACGGAGTGGAACACAAGCTGATCTTTGGTTCAGACTTTCCGTCAGCCACCGCGGCGCAGGTGATCTCCGGCCAGAAGAAGATCAACGATGTTGTTGCCGGAACCAGTTTCCCAAAGGTTCCCGACGAAATAATTCACAACATCATCTATGAAAACTGGAAATCATTTCTGCCGGAATACGTGTGACGCACGATCAGATCCAATCTTTGATTAATGTTCCGGGCCTTAAACTTTCTGACGCCCTGCAATCAGACCTCCCCCATGAAGATCACTCGAATCGAAGCCATTCCGATCAACGTGCCACTCAAACCCGGCATGACGACAAAGACGTCTCATGGTGAACATGCCACGTCGCCGTATGTGATCGTTCAGGTTCATACGGACGCTGGATTGACGGGACTCGGCGAAGCTACGGTCGCACCACGCTGGAGCGGTGAAACAAGCCAGAGCTGCGTAGCTGTCATCCATGGACTGATTGCTCCCGTGCTGACAGGTGAAGACCCAACACGGGTCAATCACCTGAGACGTCAGATCGAAGGCGTAGTGCGTTTGAATCCGTTTACCAAAGCCGCCGTGGAAATGGCGCTCTGGGACCTTGCCGGCAAGACCGCGGGCATCCCGGTTTATCAATTGCTGGGTGGTAAGGTTCGTGAAGAAATGCCAATCAGAATGGTGATCGGATCAATCGACATCCCGCAGGCGGTTGAACTGGCAAGAAAGTTCCTGGACAACGGCGTCAAGTGCCTGAAGGTCAAAGTGGGTCTTGACCCGGATCAGGATTTTGAACGCGTACGAGCGATTCGGGAACTGGCTGGGACCGACATACCAATCAGTGTCGACGCAAATTGTGGCTGGACCGTGCCACAGGCAAGACAGATGCTGCAGCGACTGAGAGAGTTCAACATCCTGTTCGCTGAACAACCGATTCCAACAGCGGACCGATCGGAACTGGCAGCGCTCAGGCGGCACACGGACATTCCCATTATGGCCGACGAAAGTGCTTTCACCTGCGGCGACGTATGGCATCTTACCGCAGAACGTGCTGTCGACATCATCAGCGTATATCCCGGCAAAAATGGCGGGCTTCTGGCGACGGTGGAAGCTGTGCACGTCGCAAAGGCAGCGGGAATTCCATGCGCCATGGGCAGCAATCTGGAACTGGGAATTGGCACCTCCGCGATGCTGCATCTGGGAGCGGCTCTGCCGACAATAACAAGCGAACGGTTTCCCGGTGATTTCATCGGTCCGCTGTATCATGAAGCCGACATGCTGAGAACGCCTCTGATACTGGGACCGTCTGCCGCACGCGTTCCGGAAGGCCCCGGACTCGGCGTGGAACTGGACGAACAGCAACTCGAACAATACCGGGACCACAGCAGTGTGGCGCGAGGAACAGGGAGTGTCAGCAGCATCACTTTTGAGGGGTAAACTGTTCAATCCACAATGTGGTTTCCGCCTATTTGTCTGACCCGTCGTCTGCTGAGCCCAGACAGCTGGCAACGGCACCGGCCACATATGTTGGCACACATGTGTTGGCACCATACCACCAGTGTGAAATTTCAAACACGAACGTCAGGATCAGCCCGATGGTTCCTGCCGCAAGTCCGATCATCGCGCTGGACGTAGATGCTCGTTTCACGGACATCCCCAGCAGAAATATCCCTAACTGCAGCCCAAAGAACATGCCGGCGATCTTCATAATGAGCGGAAACACATTGCCGCCCTTAAAGTAAAATATGATCGCGACCGAAACTGAAAGCAGCCCGAAAACGCAGCACAGCATACGGCTGTGGCGAAGTTTCAGATGCCGATCTGCCTGCCAGTCACAGACGACGGACGCCGTCATGGAATTGATCCCGCTGTCGATGCTGCTCATGGCCGCCGCAAACAAACCTGCCAACAGCAGGCCCAGCAGGCCCGGCACGGACAGCTCCGTCATCACAAATCGCGGCAACAGATGGTCCTGATGCTTGTCACGCTCTAATTCGTCATACAATGAATCGGCACCAACGGCAGCTGTAACTGATTCGCCAGACGGCGGCCTGATCTGAGTACCGGAAAGCGTATTCTGCTGCTGATAGAAAGCGAACAGTGTGCTGCCAGCCAGAAAGAACACTCCACATACAATCCCCACCATTAACCCATTGACAACAAGAGCCCAGCCGGCAGCCGTCTGGCTGGGCATTGAGACGTAACGCTGCACGGAGCCAAAATGAACGGCGTGACCGGCAAGATAAACGAACACACCGAACGCAGTTGCGGCCCAAAGATTGCCGTGCTCAGCATTCAGAGATGTTTCAAACATTGCGAATCGACCATGCTGGTTACCGACCTGCCAGATCGTAGACCATCCCCCGTCAACCTTGCCGACCGCCAGAACCAGGACCGTCAGCATCCCGCCTCCCAGTGCAACCGCCTGAATGGCGTCGGTCCACACGACCGCTTTGACACCGCCGAGCGTTGTATAGATAGTGGCAAACAATCCAATTCCGATCAGCAGGCCGACCGTCTGTGTCTGCGACAGGTCAAACACCGCTTCCAGAATCACCCCCACCGCACGCAGCATATTGCCCATCCAGCCGACCGTATAGAGCATGAACAACACGCTGCAAACCAGCCGCAATCTCCGGTCAAAACGTCGTTCAACGTACTCATAAGAACTGGTTGCCCCCAGCTGAAAATAGATCGGCAGAAAGAACTTCCAGACAATCGGCGAGACCACGAACGGTATAAACAAGATCGCAAGGTACAGGTGATAGTCACCGTACGCTGCTGTACTTGGTCGTCCCTGAAAAAGCGGCCAATGAGTATTGCACGATTATTTTTGGTTCAGGTGCTGACATGTTTTGTGTCAGATGATGGCGACACCGAGCAGGCATCGGTTGATTTCTGAAGGAATCAGGGCTTCGAGCCGCTGCCACAGCCAGAAACACAGCGCACACGCCATGGCGCGCAGCAGCTTCTGGAGATTGGAACCAGCGGCAGCC